>Ga0209394_1000030_pt1 | contig 125288 bp, 131 predicted proteins | sample JNZ201metaG_FD_184122 | JGI IMG/M metagenome (GOLD analysis project Ga0209394, IMG submission 184122) | Hot spring microbial communities from Jinze hot spring, China to study Microbial Dark Matter (Phase II) - JNZ 20120812A (SPAdes) (version 3) ...
TCACTCTTAGGATAACGGAGCTTACCAGTCGGAAGCTTAACCGCTTTAATAATGCCTTTCCTTTGCCACTTCCAAAGCGTTTTAACTGAGATTCCGAACTTCTTAGCAACCTCAGAGGGACGTAAGAGTTCTTCTTCCATCAAAGAGTTAATGGAGCTAAACAAATATTTAAACCTATCTACCCCGAAAACTGCTGACTACGGCGTAACAGCCCTAGAATCCTTCGGTTTAGAAGTCGACCCAGTAAAGGGAACATTGAAAGAGGCGGAGCTCCTACCTCTCGCAATTCCATTCCTCTGTTAAGTCCCTTAAAAATGAACAATATATTAATAACTTTTCCTTTCTGGTTCACCTAAAACTTTCATCTTTCCAACTTAAATTAAAGGCTGTTCCTCCCAAAGGGTATAATAGCTTATAGCATCTTCAGAATGCCTTACAGAGTCTCATGGAGCATTGGAGCTTCATAATAACCTTCCTGCTAGAGTTATCAGCGCCAATAGCAATAGGCTACGCAATCCTAACACAAGTATTATCACTTATAACGCTAGCAGTAATTAAATAGGCAAATCAGCAACTTTAGTAATTGGATCTCCTCGATAGACTTCTAGCAATCTACAAGTAGTTGTTTTCTGCTCTTTAATATAGGCGTATTATGTGGAGAGGTACGAGAAGGGCGTTCTCACCCATAGCAAAGGTAGGCTTCTGGCTTATCTTGTTTGGTTTGGTAAAATGGTGCGGGGGGTGGGGTTCGAACCCACGCAGCCCTACGGCAGCAGGTCCTAAGCCTGCCTCCTTTGACCACTCGGACACCCCCGCATATGGACTTAGTATACTAAGATAAGAATTTGTTGGGAGGCATTAATAAAACTCTTTCTTCCTTTCCAACCTTTTTCTCGCTTATTAGTGGTTTCTCCATCCCTTAAAAGTTGGTTAGGATAGGTTTAAATGACCCTAAATTAAAGCGATAGAAAACGCGGAGCCTCTTTGACACTAAGTGTTAGCAAGTAACCTTCAGGTAAAAAAGGTTTTATGAATGGGGAATGCAAGGTGTGCATTTTTATGAAAAATCTTAACAGTATGCAGGATGTGTGATGGGGATTGTGGAATAGTTCTAATTGAGAATTTCGACATTCGAGAAGTGCAAGACTATCTCACGTTTTAATATAGGCTGAGCTGACAAAGAAGTTAGGATTGAGCGAGTATTTTCCATGGAAAGATTTGAAGAATTTATTCAAGCAGTAATAGCACCCTCAAGAATAACTATAAGGCAGTTAGAGCTAAAGGGCTTGTATTATGGGTAAAAAAGGCTATAGGGGGTATGAGAAGAAAGGCTTTAAAACACCATCGGGGAAAGTTGAGTTTTATTCAGAGTTGCTGAATGATCTTAGATATGATTCAATCCCAACTTATAGACCAAGGGAGCAACCACCTGAATATCTATTAATCCTCGTGACGGGATATAGATGCCAAGAATATCCATATAAAAGCATACCTTTCTAAGTGAAGGTATGTTTTTAGCTCCACTTATATGTTCCCTTATAACCTCCCTAAAACATCGATTTTCATGCTAGAAGTCAACAAATACTTCACATTATCTCCTAAGATGGGTATGACGCAACTCTCCACTAGTTAATGCGGAGAGACGATTTTAAAAAAAGGTGGGGCAAAGTATATGCTTTTAGATCTCCTAGATTTCTTCTAGGAGTGATGTGAAGAAATCATGGTGTTCTTCTTCATCTTTTAATATTTCCTCAAATAGAAACGCTGTTGTTATATCATTTTCTTTACGGGCCTTATCTATAATCTCCTTGTATAGTTTTATTGCGTTCTCCTCATCCTTTACATCCTGCGTGATCATCTCCTTCAATGTCTTCCCAACGATTATTTCTTTTGGTTTAGTTGTTGGGATCCCACCTAAATAGAAGAGTCTCTCAGCGATGGTTTCGGCATGCTTCATCTCCGTTATAGCTATCTTCTTTAATTCTTCCTGAACCGCAAAGCCCTTAACGCCTCTCCACTGGATATGTTGCCACATATACTGGATAGACACTTGAATCTCACGTGCAATAGCATCATTTAAAAGATCTAGCAGCTCCTTCGAAACCAAAACTTCTCCCTCCATTAAATGCCTCGCTTTTATTATTCTGCTGACTATATATTTAATATTTACTTAGTTCTCTGAAAACCTTATTATCCTCCAGGAGCGCCATGGAATGGAACATTCCTCCATATGAATTCCCACCATTCATCCTCTGTTATCGTTTCTCCGCGAATAATGATCTCTAGAACCCTCTTTAGGAGCTCATGATGTCTTCTCTCATCGGCCAGAATCGCTGTTAAAAGCAACTTAACCTTCTCATCACTAACCTTAGGAATTATACTATCAATCTTACTTATGAGCTCAGCTTCTATGCGAATATGCTTCTCTATGAGACTTTTGTGTCTTTCAAGCTGCTCCTGTGACAGGGCCTGCGGAACATTTGTTAGGAGTGATAGGGCTGAGGAATATATCTCAGTATGCTTGACAGAATCTAAGGAGATCCCTTTCAAAACTCCCTTAACAGCCAGGTTACGTATGTCCTCTAAGGCCTCCTCAATAGAACGCACAATCTCCTTCTCAACCGTAATCTGATTTTTAATAAACTCCACCAGATTCTCCTCCACAACCATATGCTCACCAAAACATATTCTATGTAAGATAAAATTTAAAGCTTAGGAATTACCTTAACGCTGTTTCCAGAAAAATTTTTACCAATTTAGTAAAGAATTAGTAATTTTTATTACTAATTTGGGATATTACATTACCATTTAGAGACGATTTTTGCAGGAAAATTTTATATACCAAACAAATTTCTATGAAATATTAGTGATTTTTATGGAAGAATATAGGATGCCCTTAATAGGTGATAAGTTTCCAGAGATGGAGGTTAGAACAACAAGAGGTGTCATTAAGCTCCCAGACTACTATGCTGGAAAGTGGTTTATACTGTTCAGCCACCCAGCGGACTTCACACCAGTATGTACTACTGAGTTCGTAGCGTTTCAGAAGAGATATGACGAGTTCAAGAAGCTAAATTGCGAATTAATAGGGCTGAGTATAGATCAGGTCTTTGCACACTTAAAGTGGGAGGAGTGGATTAAGGAGAAGATTGGGGTTGAGATACAGTTCCCGATAATCGCGGATAATACTGGAGATATATCCGCAAGGCTGGGCATGCGTCACAAGCAGGCTGCTGGAACACAGACAGTAAGAGCTGTTTTCATAGTCGATCCTAATGGAATTGTTAGGGCAATACTCTATTATCCAATGGAGCTAGGTAGAAACATGGACGAGATACTTAGAATGGTTAGGGGGCTGCAGCTCGCTGATAAGGGTTATGCTATACCAGCAAATTGGCCGAATAACGAGCTAATCGGCGATAACGTAATCGTCCCACCAGCAAATACTGAGGAGACGATTCGGAAAAGGAGAGAGCAGGAGAAAGCTGGTGAGATAAAGTGCTTTGACTGGTGGTTCTGCTATAAAAAGCCTTAATACATAAAAACTATTCTTTCAATTTTTCTAATATTATTGCTGGACAAACTCTTTTTACTCCATCTATTGTGCCTATCTTTTCATTGATCATTCTTAATAGATCCATCATGTTTTTAGCCCACACTTCAACAATAATCATGTGATCCCCGGTGGAGGTGGCAACATATCTCGTTTCCAGCATCTCACAAAGTCTCTTCGCTACATCAAGAATCTTCGATGGGTCAGCATCGATACCAATTATAGCAATCGTATTAAACCCCATTTTCAGTGGGTCCACGATTACTGTGAACTTCTTTATGATCCCTTCACGTCTCAGTTTTTCAACTCTTTTCCTAACAGTGGACTCGCTCATCTTAAGCCTGCGAGCAATCTCCGTAAAGGGTAGGCTAGCATCCTCCTGTAAGATTCTAAGGATAGCTAAATCGGTCTCATCCATATGTTTTCTCCACAATATCCAGTCATATTAGTCTTTTTTAACCGATTATTGTAAAAATTCTTATAAAAGCTTTAGGCAGATAAAAACTTACTGTAATGCTGAGTGGGGATGACTCTCTTGGATAAGTGGAGGTGCACCATCTGTGGATACATTTATGACCCGGAGAAGGGTGATCCCGATCGAGGCATTGGACCCGGAACGCCCTTCGAAGATTTACCGGTCAATTGGACTTGCCCGTTATGCGGTGCCTCAAAAGATATGTTTGAGAAAATAGGATAATTATATAGGCAGCAGAGACAAATGTGTTGGGTGGTCTTGTATGGAGACTACTAAACTTTATGTTCTACCGCAGCTACCCTATGGTTATGGCGATCTAGTGCCATATATGTCTGAAGAACAACTGCGTATACACCATACAGCGCATCACCAAGGGTATGTTAATGGGGCAAACGCGATACTCAGAAAGCTAGAAAACGCCAGAAAAGAGAACACTGATATAGATGTGAAGGCTGCCCTAAAGGAACTCTCATGGAATATAGGAGGACACGTTCTCCACTCGATCTTCTGGGAGAACCTTGCTCCACCGGGCAGGGGCGGCGGCAAGCCGGGAGGGAGACTTGCGGATCTGATTGGCGCAGAGTTTGGGAGCTATGAGAGGTTCAGGAAAGAATTCACACAAGCCGCCGTCACCGTCGAGGGCTCTGGCTGGGCGGCGCTAACAGTATGCGGGCAGACGGGCAGGCTAATGGTAATGCAGATAGAAAAGCATAATGTAAACGTGTATCCAACATTCCCAGTCCTGATGGTCTTAGATGTCTTTGAGCACGCATATTATATAGACTACAAGAATAGAAGAGCGGATTACATCGAGGCTTTCTGGAACATAGTTAACTGGGATGAAGTGGACAGGAGACTTGAGAAGCACCTGAAATAGGATATTACAAGGCGCCTACAACATCTATCCACTAACCTGAGAGGGATAGATGTGAACTTAGTAAGCTCCATATTTCAGAATTGTGAGAAATGAATTACTAGTCATAAACATTATCCCTTAACAAACATATGATGCTCAGATCGATACCATTAATAGATAAACTAATTATTTCTGTCAACCAGCCTTGATATTGTAGTGCTTTGGTATGGTTGGATCCCTAAGCGTATTATCAAAGGATAAAATAGCGTATTTCTCAATGGAGATCGCCCTATCGAATAATATGCACACCTATAGCGGTGGATTGGGGGTTCTAGCGGGCGATGTAGTTAGGACGAGTGCAGATCTCAAAATACCGCTAGTGGCGGTCACGCTGGTCAGCAGAAAGGGCTATTTTAGGCAGGAGTTCACACCAGATGGTAGACAGATAGAGCTCCCGGATCCGTGGAATCCAGAGGAGATGCTAGAGCCCCTCCCAAATATAGTAACTGTCCAGGTTGAAGGCAGGGATGTTCGGGTTAAGGCATGGCGATATAATGTTAGGGGCGCGACTGGCGGAGTAGTTTCAGTATATTTCCTAGACACGGATGTTGATGGCAACTCGCCTGAGGATAGGGAGATAACATCATACCTTTATGGTGGTGACGAGAGGTACCGCTTAAAGCAGGAGATAGTTCTCGGAATCGGCGGCGTCAGGATGCTCGAGAATCTTGGAATAAACATACGTAAGTATCATATGAATGAGGGCCACTCTAGCCTACTAGCCGTCGAGCTACTCCGCAAATATGACTTGGATGTTAATAGGGTTAGGAGCATGTGTATCTTCACTACACATACGCCTATTGAGGCGGCGCATGATAAATTCCCATACGATATTATTAAGGAGGTCATGGGCGAGATAATTCCCCTAGACCTCCTCAAAAAACTCGGCGGAGAGGATGAGCTAAATATGACCCTGCTAGCCCTGAAGCTAAGCGAGTACATTAATGGTGTATCTAAGATGCATAGGATGGTCTCGCAGGAGATGTTTCCAAGCTATGAGATTCACTCAATAACTAATGGTGTTCACTCGTATACGTGGACATGCGAGAGCTTCAGAAAGCTCTACGACAAATATCTTCCGGGATGGGCCTATGAGCCAGAGCTCCTCTCAAGAGTCGATATAATTCCAGAGGACGAGATATGGCAGGCTCACATGGAAGCCAAAAGGAGGCTCATAGATTACGTTAATAGCGTTACTGATGCAAAAATGGACTATGACACGCTAACTATTGGATTTGCTAGGAGAGCAACCGCATATAAGAGACATACGCTAATATTCTCCGATATCGAGAGGCTAAGGAGAGTCGCTAAGAGGGGTAGAATACAGCTGATATTCGCTGGGAAGGCGCACCCAAGAGACGAGCTTGGCAAGAAGATGATTGAGGAGATATTCAGGTATAAACAAGCACTTAAAGATGAAATATTGATCGCTTATTTGAAGAACTATAATGTGGGGCTTGCAGCGATGATGGTTTCTGGAGTAGACGTCTGGCTAAACACCCCACTACCGCCGCTAGAGGCTTCTGGGACAAGTGGTATGAAAGCGGCCCATAATGGCGTAATAAACTTCAGCGTCCTGGATGGCTGGTGGGTTGAGGGGTGGGTTGAGGGCATAACTGGATGGGCTATTGGGCCAACCCCGGAGGAACGGGCTTGTATGCCATTGGGGGAGCAAATAGCAATGGAGATAAATGACCTATATGGGAAGCTTGAGCATGTCATTATACCAATGTATTACGGGCGTAGGGGCGAATGGATTAAGTTAATGAAGAACTCTATAGGGAAACTTGCATCCCACTTTAACAGCTATAGAATGATGTATCGATATGTGACGGAAGCATATTTATAGGGCTGGCTGAGATGCTAGAGTCCCAGAATATCCTCCCTTATAGCCCTATGGCATTGCTCTATCGGAGCAGTAGTATTCACAACGTATATGTCCAGCATACTGAATAGTTCCAGGAAAAATTGCTTTCTCAGATTAGTTTTCCTCTCATCCTTAACAAGTAGATGAGGGTTGCAGAAGTCAACTTTCTCAAGATATTGGACTGCCTCCTCCGGGTTCATCCTCCTAAAGATACATTTGTCTTCTGGGTCTCGCTTTAGAAGTATGGCTTTCCTAAGCGTTGTCATTGGTATAAATCTCCCTTTGCCTATAATCCACCTTATATTCACTATTGCTCTGCCCTTAGAATCAAATTCAGCTAACTCTATAATCTTCCTATATTCGCCCCAAATATCTGTTATATCCGCCTGAATGTAAAAGTTCTTCTCGGAGGCAAATGCTATTGGCTGACCACCGCCCATGTAGACGAAGAACCAGTCGTCTGAGACTACGCGCACACGATCGATCCTTAAGAGCCCATATGTATGCGTTGTCTTGCCAGTGCCGGGCGGGGCTATTAGGCAGATTCCCCTGCCGTCCACGTCAACGCATGCTCCATGAATTGCATACACTCCATGAGCATCCTCAAGTATATCGCTGGCGATACTTAGAGCTAGTGACTTAATCCAGCCGTAATAGTCCACGTTAATTAGGAAGGCTGTCTTTGAGAGGGGGTCATAGAAGACTTTTAGACCCTCTCCCTCCTCATTCGTCACAACTAGCCTCCCATGGGAGCGTATGTTAGCTGACATTGGATAAAAGCTTTCCTCCCAGCGCTCCTTAACCTCCCTTATATCCGTTAAGAGCTTAATACAGACCCCATGTATATCAGCCTTCGACTCATAGAGGGCGCGCCTGCCATACTTCTCCATAAACCTATCCTTCTCATCAATAGAAATCAGATTAACTTCATATTTAGATGACATCACATCAACCCTCAAGAACTACTTAATCGCTAACCATATCTTTAAACTTAGATAAATAGTCATCTTAAGTAAATGGCGCTCTCTTAAAAACACTATAATGATAGTAACATATTAGGATGAGTATTATCAAGTCTGTTAAGAAAGAATGAGGCATGTCTTTCTTTCGCTAGTTTTCCTCTTTAATCTTTTTCGCTAAAGACCTACCTATATTACAGATCTTTCTCATATCCTCCTCTGTTGGCGGACCGTTGATCTCAAGTGCGCTAACAACCTCGATCTTAATATCTTTAATCATGTCCTGAATCTGCTTAATGGCTCCTCCACCCCAACCATAGGAACCCAATATAACCGCAAACTTTGTCGGTGGGCGGAGCGCTCTAAAAAGGTAGCTTAGGTAGATGGATAGGGGGTGGGCTCCTCCCAAAACTGTGGGTGCGCCTAAAACCACGGCCCTTGAATCCACTAGGTCTTTCACCAGGTCACCTATATCCGATACAGTGAGGTTATGGATGACAACTTCTATCTCCTCAGCCATTAACACCTCAGCCATCTGCTTCACCATCATATCAGTGCTCCCCCACATGCTCACATACGCTATTACCGCTTTTCGCCGGGTTTCACCCACAGCCCATCTCTTATAGGCATCTAAGATTATCTCAGGCTTCCTGTGGATTGGGCCGTGACTTGGGGCTATGATCTTAATATTTAAGCCAGAGATCTTCTCAAGAGCTCTTTGCGCCATGGATCTGAAGGGCATCATTATTTCACCCCAGTATCTCTGAGCATGAATAATATAGTCTTCAATTTCATCGCTGTAAAAGCCACCAGCTAGGTGGGCGCCGAAGAAGTCGCATGGGAAGAGTATGCCATCCTCTTTAAGATACGTGAACATTGTTTCAGGCCAGTGGAGCATAGGCGCTTCTATAAACTGAAGGCTTTTATCGCCAAGACTTATAACCTCGTTATCGACCACAATCTTAATCCTATCACTAGGAACATGATAATATATTTGGGCCATCTTCGCGCCCCTAGCAGTCGCCACCAGCTTAGATTTTGGAGCGATACTCATAATGTGCGGTATAGCGCCAGCATGGTCTGGCTCAGCATGATTCATTATCACATAGTCTATCTCTTCAGGGCTTATAATAAAACGTATATTACTCTCCAAATCTTTTTCGAAACCTGGATTCACGGTATCAATAAGAGCTTTACCTTTACTGCCAATTATTAAATAAGCATTATATGAGGTGCCTTTTGGAAGCGGGATCAATGCATCAAAAATTCTGCGGTTCCAGTCTCTCACACCAACCCAACAAACATTCTCACTTAACTTAAAGATATTTCTCTCAAGCATCACTTCCACCGCAAAAATATTATCTCAGTATAAATTTAAGATTTTGTAGACCGCTATTTTAGTGGCAAATAGGTTTCTTAAATTATGTCTACAGCCCTTTGTTAAGCCCTCATTCACCCTACATTCTTCAGCCAGAATCAAGTGTCCACACCCCTTTTACAAGATATATTTAAACGCCTCAGAGGTTAAGTAATGTTAAAGCAGCCAGAGGAATTAGATACCGAAAGAGGGAGAAGTATCGATGGGGAGAGCAGAAGTCTGTATACTGAAGGATCTGTGTAAGGGTTGTGGTCTTTGCATACATTACTGTCCTAGAAACGTCCTGGAATGGTCTGATGAAATCAACGTTATGGGGGTACACCCCCCGAAGGTCGTTAACAAGAAGGAATGCACGCTCTGCAACTTCTGCTCCCTTATCTGCCCAGATTTAGCGATCTTCATAAAGGAGAAGTTAGATGCGAGGTGATCTTGGTATGAAGGATGAAACTATCTCAGCTGGCATATATTTCATGAGCGGGAATATGGCTTGTGTGGAAGGCGCCATAGCCGCGGGCTGCCGCTTCTTCGCAGGATACCCTATATCACCTGCAACAGAAATAGCCGAGCATATGGCTGCTAGGTTGCCGAAGGTAGGCGGGGTCTTCATTCAAATGGAGGATGAAATAGCCGCGCTATCGGCTATTATAGGGGCATCTTACGCTGGCTTAAAGGCGATGACGGCGACATCAGGCCCAGGTTTCAGCCTAATGCAGGAGAGCATTGGCTTAGCAGCCATGACGGAGACACCATGCGTGATCGTCGACGTTATGCGCGGGGGACCTAGCACTGGTCAGCCGACTTTCCCAGGGCAGCAGGATGTTATGCAGGCTAAATGGGGCTCTCACGGAGACTATGAGATAATAGCATTGGCACCATCTTCTGTTCAAGAGATGTTTGATTTGACAATCGAGGCCTTCAATTTAGCCGAGACCTACCGCGTTCCAGCTCTGCTGATGGTGGATGGGATTACGGCCCGCATGTGGGAGAGAGTGGTCATACCACCAGCTGAGGAGATAAAAGTTAATAGCCGTAAGAAGCCAAGAGTCCCTCCAGACAAGTATATGCCATTCCTTCCTGATGAAGATATGGTTCCGCCGATGGCTTGCTTTGGTGAGGGTTACCGCTTCCATGTGACAGGCTTAACCCATGACGAGCTTGGGTATCCAAGGGCTGAAGATTCGGCTGTGCAAATGAGACTTGTTAAGAGACTTTGTGACAAGATAAGAAGGAATGCTGAGAAGATAGTTCGCGTGGATGAAGTGATGTTGGAGGACGCCGAAATTATCATTGTTGCATATGGGATAGTAGCGAGAGCAGCACTGAACGCCATAAAGAGGGCTAGAGAACTAGGCATAAAGGCTGGTCTTCTCCGTTTAATCACTTTATGGCCATTCCCAGAGAAAAATGTTGCAAAGGCCACTGAGGGATCAAAGGCTGTAATTGTGCCGGAAATGAATTATGGCCAAATTGTGCGGGAGGTTGAAAGGGCTGTAAAAACTGTGCCAGTGTATCACTTCCCAAAGCTCGGGGAGGAGCCTCATATGCCTAAAGAGATTTTAGAAGCTATAGTGAGGTGTGGTTCCCTATGAGTATTGCCGAGCACCCTCTCTCAAAATATTTGAGAACTGAATTGATGCCGCATATATGGTGCTCTGGATGCGGGAATGGCATAATTCTAAACGCTTTTATACGTGCTCTAGATGACCTGCAAATAGATTTAAACAAGATTGTTGTTGTTTCTGGGATAGGTTGCATAGGGCGGATTGCTGGATACCTAAAACTAGACTCGTTCCACACAACCCACGGCCGCCCCATAGCCGTTGCCACTGGCATTAAGCTTGCAAACCCTCAATTAGAAGTCGTTGTAATAAGCGGTGACGGCGACCTCTTCGCCATCGGTGGGAACCACTTTATTCATGCCGCTAGAAGAAACATTAGTATAAAAGTTATCTGCGCCAACAACTTTAATTATGGAATGACTGGTGGGCAGTCTGGGCCGACAACGCCGCCGAAAGCCGTAACAACCACGACGCCCTACGGCAATATAGAATATCCATTTAATCTAGTCCACCTCGCATCGGCTGCTGGTGCAACATATGTGGCCCGCTGGACGACGTTCCATGTAGGTAGGCTGATAGCATCGATAAAAAAGATGCTGCTGCGGAGGGGCTTCTCGTTTATAGAAGTCGTGTCGCAATGCCCGGAGATGTATGGACGCTATAATAAGATGCGATCAGCTCTTGAGATGATGGAGTGGTTTAAAAGGGCTTCTGTAGTAGCAGACTTTTCAGATCCAGCAAGGGCTGAGATAACAAGTGACAGAATTGTTGTCGGCGAGTTCGTAGATGCAGAGAAGCCAACATATGAAGAGTTGCTCTATGCGAATATAGCCCAAACTACCATAAAGAGGACGTGATAAAAATTGCGTGTAGAAATAAGGTTCGTGGGTCTTGGAGGCCAAGGAATAATAAAGGCAGGTCTCATAACCGCCACCGCAGCATGCATATACTGCAACAAAAATGCTGTGTTAACACAATCCTATGGACCAGAATCACGAGGGAGAATCTCCAGGTCTGAAGTTATAATTTCAGATGATGAAATAGACTTTCTAATGGCTACAGAGCCAGATATCTTGGTTCTAATGGCGCAGCATGCCTATGACAGATATGCGGATAGTGTGAAAAAAGGTGGCATAATAATTCTCGACCCGGATTTGATTCCACGTGAGAAAAAGATTGAAGATGCAAAAGTTTTTCGCGTGCCAGCCACGCGGATAGCTGAGAGCTTGGGGGAGAGGATTACAGCTAATATTGTCATGCTTGGGGCATTAACCGCGATAACAGGAGTAATAGATGTGGAAGCCATGATTAAAGCGATAAGAGAAAATATTCCTGAGGGGCTAGAAGTAAATTTAGAGGCTTTTAAAAAGGGCTATGAGTATGGCGAAAACCTGCTAAGGGCTAGCTTGCCCCTTTAACCTTTTTATCTCCTCAGCAACCCTTTTACCCAGCTCCCTACACTTCTCTAGCCCATATTGATCTGGGGAACCCCTTATCTTAATGGGAGATTTTATCACATGCATTCTAAGTTTCCTCTCCATTATATCAAGGGCGAGATCCGGGGCCTCACCACTCCACCCATATGAACCGAAGGCAGCCCCAACCTTCCCCTTCAGGTCGATACTTTTTGCGGCAGCCTCATCCAAGATCGACTTTATTTCAGCTGGCATACTGTGATTATATGTTGGTGCGCCAATAATTATAGCGTCATAGGCAGCTAGATCATCTGCGCTAACATAATATTTAATGTCTACACTAATGTCCCCATGCGCCCTAAGTCCCTCGGCAACTGCGCGTGCCATCTTCTCCGTGTTGCCAGTAGTGCTATAATATAGGATTAGGGCTTTTGGCATAGGATCACCCCAAGATGCTGGAATAATTTTATGGCTCTCTTTCAAGTATAACTCTTACCCTATACTTTCTCATACCTCGGACGATTATAGCCTCGCATTCATACCCATGCCTCTTCTCCAATAAAATCTTCTGCAGATCTTCTATCCTATCAACCCTTTTTCCATCGAATTCAAGTATTATATCTCCCCTCGCTATACCAGCCTTGTCAGCAGGGCTTCCTGGCACAACGTTAACCACGAGTATGCCATGCTCAACCGGCAGATCATATTGCAGGGCTATCTGCCTATTCAGACTAACGCCAGCTATCCCAAGCCAGGGCTTAACATAAAAGCCATACAACATTATTTCCTTAGCAACCTCCTTAGCAGCATTTATCGGTATAGCGAAGCCTATACCATGGGCGAATGGAATTATCGCAGTATTTATACCGACAACCTCGCCGTCGACATTAACTAATGGGCCCCCTGAGTTCCCTGGGTTTATTGCAGCATCTGTCTGGATGAGATCCCTAAAAATCCCCTTATCGGAGTAAATCGTCCTTTTTACAGCGCTTACTATGCCCGAGGTTACTGTGGGCCCGCCAGCCAAGCCGAATGGATTCCCGATAGCGAATACTCTCTGCCCAACTCTAATTTTATCGGAGTCCCCGAGCTTGGCGGCGACAAGGTTATCTGCATCTATCTTCAGAACCGCTATATCTAATCCCTTATATCCACCGATAAATCTGGCATTAAAGACGCGCCCATCCGTCAGCGTAACAGCTATTCTCTCGGCCCCCTCAACAACATGATAATTAGTTAATATATACCCCCTTTCATCAAATATGAAACCCGACCCAATACCCTCAACAGGAACAATCTGATAAAAGAAGTCCTGAAAGACCCTCAAAGTGTTGATGTTGACAACACTTTTACTAACCTCCCCGAGCATTTCGACAATTTTATCCTCGCTCATAAAAAACACCATCTAAAAATTGATGCAAAATTAGAAAATAAACTTTTGGTAAAATCCCAAAAATTAAATTAGGCATTCTTTTTTCAAGTTTGCCGATATAGCAGAGGTAATTTAAAATTTCCATCACAATTTTTCCGCAGACCTTTAAGTCTAAGTGTATAATCCACCGTTGATCGCTATAACTTGCCCGGTAATATATCTCGCAAGGTCAGAGGCTAGGAACACAACGAGATAGGCGATCTCCTCCGGCTCTGCCAGCCTGCGGAAGGGTATTCTCTCTATAAACATCTTCATAATTTTTTTCGGGGACTCTTCTCGTCATTTCCGTGCTCACGAATCCAGGCGCTACGGCATTCACCGTGATATCCCCATATCTAGCTAACTCAAGGGCCAACGCTTTAGTCAACCCAATTACTCCAGCCTTTGACACCGCGTAATTAGCCTGCCCTACATTGCCCATCTGTCCTACTATCGATGATATATTTATTATTCTGCCGTATTTTTGCTCAATTATATATGTGGCGGCGCATTTACAACAATTAATCGCTCCTTTAAGATTGACATTTAGGACAAAATCCCAGTCTTCCACCCTCATTTTCTGAATTAAGGCGTCTCTAGTTACCCCAGCGTTGTTGACTAAAACATCTATTCTGCCAAAATTTTTGGCAACTTTATTAAACATTTGTTTGACTTGATTCATATTTGAAACGTCAGTCTTAATGAACATGCTCTCCTTACCTAGCTTCTTTATTTCCATGAGGGTTTCAGAGGCATCAATAACGTTATTCACAATAACATTAGCACCCTCCCTCGCAAATTCTAATGCTATGGCCCTTCCAATCCCCCTAGCAGCACCCTTAACCACAACTATTTTATCATTAAGCTTCAGATCCAAACTCTCACCACTCTAAAACTTTACTTCGAAAAAGTTTATGTAATAATTGCTGCATAATCTAAAATTTTTACTTACCCATTAATAAAAATAGTTATATTTGAGGATAATGAAGTGATACCCAGATGAAGCAATTAAAAATTACGAGCATTTATCTAGGACACAAAAAGAAAGGTATGCAAATCTCGTCGACGTGAAAGATTCTTTAGATCCTCCATATTTTTGTGTGTTTTATCACACAGTTTTAAGGATTTTGATAGCTAGCAGTTTTTACTTTAAGTATTTGTTTTACCTTTAAGTATTTGAGGAGGATAATAATAAAAATGCTACATGGAGGTAAACGGGTTGGAGAAGAAGTATGGACATCTTATTAAAAGACTGAGTATACAAAAGGGGCCAGGTGGAGCTCTTCCAAATCAGCTGATTTGGCTAGATAGCAAGACGCTTGAGGGTTTACCCATAAATTTCGGAGGCGGTGACCATACTGCAACGGGATATTGGCATACTTGGGCTGGCGCACATACACACCCCTACGATGAAGTCTTATTCTTTTTAGGCCTGGATACACATGACATTACATATCTAGGAGCAGAGGTTGCTATAGAAATTGGACCAGAGCATGAAGAGCATATAATAGATGAATCCTGCATCGTAGTAATACCAAAAAATCTACCGCACGGCCCGCTCACAACCTTAAATGTAGAAAAGCCCTTCAGAAGCTGCCATATTCTTCTGGCGCCTGAATATCAAGTTAATTGGTTCCCCAAAGATACAAAGCCGCCCAAGACTAAGGGGGAGAAATATCGTCACCTGATCAAGCCATTGAAGGGTAAAGTCATTAGCCCAGCGAAAATGGGCGTTGGCCCAGGAAACGCCGATCAGGCAGTCTGGTTCTTCGGTAAGGATTTGGAGGGATTAGAACTTAATTTTACGTGGGGCTTTTATAGTGGATGCGGCATTTGGCACCGTGAAAGGGGGAAGTCGCTGGCTCATATACACCCATTTGATGAGATACTCATCTTTTTAGGCTTAAATCCACACGATCTAAACCACTTTAAGGCGGAGATAGAATTCGATATGGGGCCGGAGCATGAAAGGCACATCTTTAATGAGCCCACGGTTGTAATATGCCCAAAAGGTTTCCAACATACTCCAGTCATAACTAGATGGGTTGATGAACCCTTCTGTTGCTTCGTGATTTCTCTCAGTTCAGAATATAAAGCTGAGTGGATTGAATAACATTTAAAAATTTCGCCATATTCCCTCATTGGACAAGATTTGTTATTAACACAAAAATTTGGATGAAAAGCGATATAAACCATAATAAAATTGAGTTTGAGTAGTGTGATGAGGGCGCGACAAGCTCTATCATGTTGATGTCCATGATTTAGATGGTAAAGCCTTTATAGAATCTATAAGAGAATTTGAGTCGATGACTGCTCTTGAAAGCACTTGAAAACAAGCTTCTTTACGAAAAATCTTGGTGCTCCGGGCGGAGCACCTACATTGCGGGTCCAAATCTCTTCCCCGCCGAAGGGAATGCTTGACTTTAACGCGAATGCGGATGTCATGTTTATCTGCGTCATGGAGGACGATGTCAAGCGGGCTGTTAAGGAGGCGCTGGACAGGGGCTTCAGGGGCTGATCGCGGTGAAGAGCACCGTTCCGGTTGGAACAGCGTTGTTGACTAAAACATCTATTCTGCCAAAATTTTTGGCAACTTTATTAAACATTTGTTTGACTTGATTCATATTTGAAACGTCAGTCTTAATGAACATGCTCTCCTTACCTAGCTTCTTTATTTCCATGAGGGTTTCAGAGGCATCAATAACGTTATTCACAATAACATTAGCACCCTCCCTCGCAAATTCTAATGCTATGGCCCTTCCAATCCCCCTAGCAGCACCCTTAACCACAACTATTTTATCATTAAGCTTCAGATCCAAACTCTCACCACTCTTAGTTACCCTTAGAGTTAATGATCATTTTTGGGGAGAAAGACTATTATGGGGGCCAAGCGAATTAGTTAAAATCTATATACAACATTCACATATTTATCTCCTCTGGTGCCTCAAATGGTAAGGGTTGTAGCCGTTGTAGGTGGGAAGCATTCTGGGAAAACAACTGTTATCCAGCGCCTAGTTTATGAGCTTGAGCGTAGAGGTTATAAGGTTGGTTCAGTAAAAGAAATGCTAAATGCTAATTGGATTGATGTTTCGGGAAAGGAAACATGGAGGTATGGTGAGGCTGGAGCTGAAGTTGTAGCAGGCGTCGCGAGGAATGAAGTAGCCCTCTTCATAAAGAAGAGGCTCGATCTGAGAGACTTAATGGCCTTCTTTGCCGGGCTTGATTACCTCTTCTTAGAGGGTTTTGAGGAAGAAAGGAATATAATAAGGATAGTCGCAGCGAAAGATTTCGTTGAGGCACAAATATTCCATAATGATTTAACTATCGCTATTTCGGGGCTCATAGCCGAGTCTAAAGAGGATATCGAGAAGGCTTCGAACTTGGGAGTCCCAATATTTAATTGCATTACAGAAGCTGATAAGCTCGCTGACTTAATTGAGCAGAAGGCTCTTCCGCTCTTCCCAAATTTAGGGCGTTGCGGAGAATGCGGATATAATTCATGCCACGATCTCGCAAGGGCTATAATTACCGGAGCCACCAGCCTAAGAGAATGCCCCTTGCTTAGGAAGGAGGACGTGGTCTTGGAAGTGGATGGAAGGATTGTGCCGCTAAAATCTTTTCCAAGCCTCTTTATAAAGAGGACTTTAATCGGCATGATTTCCTCGTTAAATGGTATTGGTCAAGCAAAAGAGATTAAAGTTATAGTTAAAGCGACTTAAAGATATTTGGGTGGATGCCCACTAATACTTGTCCATTATCTGCTCTCTGTACAGTTACTTTTACACCATAAACCTTCTCTAATAATTCTTCGGTTATGACTGTGCCCGGTGGCCCCTCACTTATCAACTTGCCATCATTCACTATAGCTACATTATTAGCGATAAGGAAAGCCTCGTTTGGATCATGTGTTGAAAATATAATTGTTTTCCCTGACTCAGCCATCCCCTTAATTATACCAAGCACTCTCGCCTTATTACCCATATCTAAGTGTGCTGTTGGCTCATCTAAAATTATGATGTCAGTTTCTTGTACTAGCGCTCTGGCTATGGAGACGAGTTTCTTTTCTCCACCACTTAACGTTGGAATCTTTCTATGGACTATGCCGGATAGTCGCAGCTGCATTAAGACCTCATGAACTATTTCCATATCTTTTCTGCTGGGCATATTGAAAAAGCCTAGATGAGGTGTTCTTCCTAAAAGCACATATTCCAGCACAGTATATGGAAACAATAGATCCTCCTCTTGTGGAACCCAAGATATTATCTTACTTAAAGCATCTATGTCAAGGTCTCTCAGATCATTACCGCCCACATATATGTCGCCTTCATAGGGACTTAGAACTTTAATTAAAACCTTAAAGAGTGTGGACTTCCCAGATCCATTCGGTCCCAATATAGCAGTTACCTTACCCTCCGGAATTGTGAGAGACATTCCTTTCAGAACATCTGTTTTAGAAACCGGATAACGGTACCTCAAATTCTTAATGAGTATTCTACTCATGCGGTATTCCCCTTGAAAGGAATATTACAAAGAGGACTGCGCCTAAAAGTGATGTAATTATGCCTAGGGGGATTTCACCTGCCGATACAGTCCGCGCTATATCATCAAAAATAAGCATTAATATTGCGCCTAACAATATAGATGCTGGTATGACCCTACTGTTTTCGGCTCCAAAGAGTTTTCTGCAGATATGTGGGATTGTTAATCCAATCCACCCTATTATCCCAGCTATAGAGGTTACGGCTGCGGTGGCGATAACCGCTAAGGTTATAACTGTTGCTCTTAGCTTTTTTGGATCCGTTCCCAGCGATATTATCACATCGTCATCTAATATTAGCAAGTTTATTCGCCATCTAAGGATAAATAGAATGATGATCGCTATAGTTGCTAATGGAGCCATATAGAGGAAGTTTCTCCATACGACGCCAGACAAGCCTCCCAAAAGCCAGAAAGTTAGTTCAGGTAATTGTTTAAGCGGGTCTGCTAGAAATTTCATGACGCCAACTCCGGCCGAGAATGTAGCTGAGACAGCTAACCCAGCTAAAACAAGTCTGAGAATCCTCCCACCATACCTTATAGCCGAGGAGACCATGTAGGATGTTGCAAGCGCTAACAGGCCGAAGACGGCTGAGAGAAGTTGTATCTTTAAGGGATCCCCCGGCAGGAAGAGTATAGCCAGCGCTGCTCCGAAAGCCGCCCCCTGACTTACACCCAAAACCTCTGGCCCAACCAATGGATTTTTAAAAGCAGCCTGCATAACTGCCCCTGCCACGGATAAGGCCATCCCAAGCATTATGGCTGTTAACACTCGTGGTAATCTAATCCTTAAAATTATAGTTAAGGCCATCTCATCGTTCATAGAATGAAAAGGATTCAATGTATACCTGCCGACAAACAAGACGGAAAGAACTGCCATAATTATCAGGATGCATACTAGTAATAGGAACCTGCTGGTATATGTTTTCACAGCACCACCTTTACGAAATCATTTATGGGAAATCTCCAGCTATATGATCAATAATCTTCTCCGCATCTTGCTGGCTCAAGCCGTAAATTTCAATATAGAATTTCTTAGCTTCCTCCCTAATGTCTAAATTATTAAAAATGTCTGGATGTATTTTTTTAGCCATCCACATTAGCCCAAGTATCCAGCGGGAGCCAGGGGTATCCCAGCTTCCCAAAGCACTAACGTTGCAATCGTCCGGGACAGCATATATCATCCTGCTTTTGATGGCAGGTATATCACCCCACATGGGATCCATCAGAAGACTCTCTTTCACCTCGCTAGGTGATGGCTTAGTTGAGTAAGTGACTATGAATATTATGTCAGGGCCCCACCTAGCGATCTGCTCGAAGGTTACTGTGTTCCATCCAGTTCCGGGAGTTTCTTTCGATAATGGGTAGCCCCCAGCGGTCTCCACCAGAAATGTTTGCAGCCACCCGCTGCCCGGCACATTAAACGCCACCTCTCCCCCCTTCACGCTGTAGTATAAGAATAGTACTTTTGGCCGCTCAGCGCTAAGTGGCACCCTTGAGGCGATGGAGTTAACCCGCTCACTATAATATCTTGCTAACTCCTCTCCTCTCTTATCATCCATAAATATCTTTCCCAATACCTTTAAATCCCTAACATAGCTCTCCAAGTTCTCAAGATCAACATAGACGACGCTAATACCCAGCTCTTCAAGTTGGCCGCCCAGAGATTTCATTGTAGTTTTGAGTATGACAACATCAGGCTTTGCCTTAGATATTTCTTCTACATTAAGCTCAGCTGAAACAATTTTATCTGATATATTCGGATCAATCGCCTGAAACAGGGTACTGTTTAAGCTTGGACTTAGGCCATAGAGAACCTTCTTGGCGTTCGGAAACATATATGCTACTGTCACTATGGGCCATGAACCTCTCCCAGTAATTATCACCTTATTTATAGGCGCCCTAATTTTAACAGTCCTACCTAGAGCATCTACAACCTCGATAAATTTGACAGTCTCCTGAGACTCACCTCTTTCACTACTAGGGATACCGCTGGGAATCGGAGATAACCAGGCATAATAGGCCACCAAACTTATGACTATCAGTAAAATGAGAACTATTATGACAGCGACTCTCTTTCGCATCTTCAATCACCTCTATAGGTTGAACTTAATCTGAGGGAATCGATATTACAAATTTGTAATATCGATATAAAAACTTTACTGAAAGAAGGAGCAATCACAAAACTTTAATATTCCTTGACTAGGGAATTATTTCGAGGACTCCTTCATGCCGGGGAAGATAATTAGGGATTTATTATGTTCCGTTAGGTCTGAGATTGAGAATATAGATGCGATAAAGGTTAAGAGGGTTATTATTGGATTGGGTTACACAGCGGTTCAGCTGGATACTGAGCATGTAGGTTTATGCTATACCTTTAGTAGTGAGATAGCGCCGGATTGCTGCCAAATTTGGAGGAGGGCTGGAACCCTGGCGGGGAGCCCAGCTATAAAGCTCGCCGAGTTATCTCTTTCTTGGGATTTGAGCGAGGCTGTTGTGGGGGTGGCCGCCCTAAACGCTCTCTCCCAGCTAATTATAGAAAAGAAGTCAGATAGATATGTAATTGTTGAGGGAGACCTCATTGACCAAATTAAGATCGCAGAAGATGATACTGTGGTTCTTGTAGGAAACATTTATCCCTTTATTCCGAAGATTATAGATAAGACCAGAAAAATCTTCATACTAGAAAGGAACCCGAGAATTCGCGGAGCAAACATTTTTCCAGATGTGGCTTCCGAGGATATTCTGCCAGGTGCTACTGTCGTCATTATTACTGGAACAGCCTTAGCAAATGGGACAATAGATCGCCTCTTAGAGCTTTCAAGAACTGCGAGAGAGGTAGCTCTCGTAGGCCCAACAGCAAGCATCCTTCCAGACCCTCTCTTCAGGCATGGCGTAACTGCTATAGGCTGTGTGAGAATCGTGGATAATGAGCGTATTCTGCAGATAGTTTCTGAGGGAGGAGGAACCCCAAGCTTTAAGGGGGCATGCAAGCAAATAGTTATCAGACCAAGGTGAGATTAACCATTTAATCGTTCTATCCAGATAGGGTATTAAGGGCTTTAATTCCCCTTTACCTACCCATTTTCTCCAATATATCCTTTAATTAACGTACCGGGTTTTATTGAAATATGCGGAGGCATATGAGCGGCTTGTTAGCGCTATAAAAGTGTAGACATTAAAAGTGTTTTGAGTTGTTACTTTTGTTCAAGCCCTTTTAGGAAGTTTAAGACGCATTGTGGCATATCCCTTCCATATCCGCCTTCAAGGACAGCAAATGTCTTTCGGTTAAGTCTGGCGATTATCTGCCCTATCTTCTCATATGCTTCCATGCTTAAGCCCAGGGAGCATACGGGATCATATTTGTAAGTGTCAAAGCCGGCTGAAATAGCCACTAGGTCAGGATCAAACTTTTCGACTTCCTTCATGGCTTCGCCAAGAACCTTAAGGTATTCGTTGTCGCCAAAGGCGTAGATGAGCGGATAGTTTAGGCAGTTTTCAACGGATTTAAATCCTGTTCCAGGATATACCCCACCAAACCTATGCAGCGAGACAAATAGGACGCGCCTTTCTCCAAGAAATATCTCTTGGGTTCCATTCCCATGGTGGCAGTCTATATCTATTATTGCAACCTTACCCACCCTCTGAAGAGCCTTCTTACATGCAATTGCGATGTTATTAAAGTAGCAGAATCCAAGCGTTGGTGCATTGAGGGCTCTTCCATCTACTCCAGCATGATGGCCGGGTGGTCTCATGAGGGAGAAGGCCAAGTCCCCTCCTAGGGCTATTTCCATACTCTTTATTGCGGCGCCCACCGCGAGCCTAGCATACTCGTATATCCCGGGAAGGGCTGGCGTATCTGGGTCGAAAAAGGCTCCATTCTTTATGCTCTCAACATACCTCTTACTGTGACCTAAAAGTAAGTCTTCTTCGCTACATGGTTCGGGTTGAACGAACTTATAGCCCTTTTCGGCAAGAATCTTATATGTTCGATAAACTCTCTCAGGAGACTCTGGATGCCCAGGGCTCCAATACTCAAGGCACTTTTCTGAGAAAACAATATACATTGAGTATACCTCCATTAATCTGATAGTGAGAAAGAGTCATATGAAGATTATTGGGGCAGAGAAGCCGAGGGGTAATAGATTTGAGCAGTAGGGTTGAGTGGGTTAGAGTCTCTCTCGGAACCGCAGTAGTGCTGGGTCTAACAAAGAGCATCATTGATGCTGAGCCGACGACAGCGTATCTTCTTACATATTTTGATGGCCACTGTACAGCGAATTGTGCCTTCTGTCCGCAGGCAAAAAGCAGTAGTTCTAGAACGGATATGCTTTCAAGGGTTGTATGGCCAGCTTTCAGGGTTAAGGATGTCGTCACTAGCATTAAATGGGCCTATGAAGGCGGGAAAATAGGGCGGGTGTGTATTCAGGCGCTCAATTATCCAGGAGTTCAAGATGACATATTATCTCTGGTCAGGGAGATCCGTGGTGAGTGTCATGTTCCAATATCTGTTTCATGTCAGCCCCTAGATCTTAAGGGGATCCGCATGCTAGCTGAAGCTGGTGTCGATAGGGTGAGCATAGCCTTAGATGCAGTTAGAGAGGACATATTCTACGCGGTTAAGGGAGAGGGTGCTGGGGGCCCATACCGCTGGAGCCAGCATTTTGATGCTTTGAGGGCAGCTCTTAAGATTTTTGGCAAAGGTAGAGTTACAACCCATCTAATCGCTGGCCTAGGGGAGAGCGAAGAGGAATTCATACAAATGATCCAGAAATGCCATGATATGGGAATTTTCCCCGCAGTCTTTGCCTTCACACCCATACCTGGGACGAGAATGTCTAACCATCCAAGACCGCCAATAGATTCTTATAGAAGGATTCAGGTAGCCCATTATCTAATAACCCGCGGGCTAAGGCGCTACGAGAATATGAGATTTATACATGGACGGCTGATAGACTTTGGTATTACTCCAGACGATCTTAAAAGGATAATTCTTTCTGGAGAACCATTTTTAACCTCAGGCTGCCCAGACTGCAATAGGCCGTATTATAATGAGGAGCCACGCGGCCCCATTTATAATTTCCCAAGAAAACCAGCACAAAAAGATATTGAAGAAATTCTGGTGCAGATAGGCATAAAATTATAATAATTGGGCTACTTGCCCTTTAGAGTTAGGGGGTTGTTTGTTTGAGTCCGATTATTGGAGGAGGTGAGGGGGAAGAACAAGCTATTCTCGAGACCGCAAGGTTTATGCAGGTTGCGGCTAGGACCGCGCCGAAAGCCTATGGGATAGATGATATCTATACACTGGTCGTTTACGGAGAGGAGAAAGATATGATAGCCAAAAAGATGGAGGAGATTGGCGAGGAGAGAAAAATAGACTTATTCAGGCGTGATGCAAAAAATGTTAGGGATTCAAAGGCAGTCCTCTTGATAGGGGTTAAAGGGGATAAGAGTATAGGTGTAAATTGTGGTGCATGCGGCTATAGGAGCTGCAAGGAGTTTGATGAAGCCGAAAAGAGGGCTGGGCAAGATTTTACAGGGCCAACATGCATCTTTAAAGCCATAAACTTTGGAATAGCCATAGGATCCGCCGTGAAAATTGCCAGCATACTCAACGTTGATAATAGGGTTATGTATCGGGTTGGATCCGCCGCCATGGAAATGGGATTGATTCCGGAGGCAACCATTATCCTTGGTATACCGCTTTCGGCTAAGGGGAAAAACATATATTTTGATAGGATTTGGCCGTAACCTCTAAGTAAAAGTTTCTCTCTCAATCTTTTGTGGGGGGATTTCCTTGAAGATTTTTATTGACTCGGCAGACCTGGAAGAGATAAGAAAGGCTTGTGAGTGGGGCATCATAGAAGGCGCCACAACTAATCCATCGCTAATTAAGAAAGCTGTTGAGAAGATGGGTAGGAAAATTTCCATGGAGGATTATATCAAGGAGATTCTTAGGACAGTTCCCGGCCCAGTTAGTTTGGAGGTTATTGCGGTAAAGGCTGAGGAGATGATTGAGCAGGCTAAGGCGCTATATAAGAAGTTTAGCCCATACGGCGAGGTCGTTATTAAAATACCAGTTAATCCAAGTCTAAGCGAGGGTGACGGCTTAGATTTCGATGGCTTAAAGGCTATAAGAAGATTAAGCAGGGAGGGGATACCAGTAAACTGTACGCTCGTCATGAGCCCTGAACAAGCGATCCTCGCAGCCAAAGCTGGAGCCACATATGTAAGCCCTTTCGCCGGCCGAATAGACGACTATATAAGGATAAAAATGGGTATGAAGATAGGCATCGATTTCAGAAAAGAAGATTACTTCGACCCTATCCTATTAAATAAAATAGTGGATTTTAAAATCAGCGAGCAGCTATCTAACTACAGTTCTATCGCTGAAGCATATAAGAGTCAGGATATGAGAAAACTTGTTCAAATGATTCAGGATAATGGTATCATAAGCGGTGTTGATTTAGTCGCAAAGATAGTTAAAATCTTTAGGATATATGGATTTAAAACTCAAGTCATTGCCTCAAGCATCAGAAATGCTAGACAGGTTAGGGAGGTTGCGGAGACAGGTGTTGACATAGTTACAATACCATTTGAGGTTCTAAGGGAAATGGTTAGACATCAAAAAACTCTAGAGGGAATGAGGGACTTTATGGCAGATGTGGTGTCTCAATATAGGGAGATTTTTGAGCAGAGGTGACTGATTCGGATGCAACCTATTTCTAGAAAGAATATTTCAGGAAGACTTCAAATTTTTCTTTTTTGAACTCTAAAAATCCTTTTCTCTAAATTTTAATTAGTTGATTTGGGTGAAAAATTATTTGAAGTTTTGGCGAAGTTTTCCGCCAATTGACACTGGGCTTTCTTTTGTCTGGAAAAGAATGATACAAAAGCATCAAAGACTACTTTTTCCTGCTAAGCATCCGCTCTAAATGCGGCCTTAATTTTTCATTCTCGGCTATTATCCTTTCTCGGCCAAGTTCCTTTAGTTTAGCGGCCATCTCCCTTACTATTTGAGCAAATTTAATGCCCTCGGCAGCAGAAACATATTCAATCCTAAGCCTATCTGGCGTTAAGCCGAGTTTTTCAAGGGCTTTTGCCAAGGCTTCCATTCTGACCTTCATTTTAAGGTTTCCATCAATGTAATGGCAGTCATATGGATGGCATGCTCCTATTAGAACCATACCAGCACCCTTCTTGAACGCGTATAACACAAAGTCTCTGTCAACACGTCCAGAACACATAACCCTAACAATTCTTATATTTGGTGGGTACTCATAGCGGCTCGTTCCAGCCAAATCCGCACCAGCATAAGCGCACCAGTTACAGCATATGCCCAATATTTTATCCTCAGGATTATTCTCTAGGGCGGCATCTATCTGCGCCAAAATCTGCGCGTCGGTGAAGTGCATCTGGGTTATTGCATCGGCAGGACACTCAGCAACGCATGTTCCACAGCCATGGCACATAGCTGCAATAACTACTGCTGGTTTTCCGGGCTCGGCCTTAATAGCCCCGTAAGGACACTTCATAGCGCATATACCGCATTTGACCTGAGTGTTCCTGCATTTATCTGGATCTATAACGGATACTATTGGCTCAATCGTCACATAAGATTTTGATAATATTGTCGCAGCCCTGGAAGCAGCACCGCAGCCTTGCGCAACGCTGTATGGAATATCCTTCGGCCCTTGGCATGCTCCCGCCAGAAAGATTCCATCTACAGGTGTATCCAGCGGCTTGAGCTTCGGGTGGCTTTCAAGGAAGAAGCCATCGGTTCCTCTTGGTATATTTAGTAATCTCGCAAGTTCCTCTGAGCCTTTACTTGGAACAGCCGCCGTAGCGAGTACAACCATTTCAGCCTCAAGTGTTATTGGCTCTCCTAAAAATGTGTCCTCAGCATATATTATTAGGTTCTTTGTCTTTGGATCCTCCTCTATCCTTGATACTCTACCCCTAATAAAATTTACACCCATCTCTCTAGCCCTTTGATAGAACTCTTCATATCCTTTGAAGTGGCTGCGTAGATCCATGTAGAATACATAGACGTCTACATCATCTCCATAATGCTCCTTTAGCTGAATAGTATGTTTTAGGGTATACATGCAACAGAAGTTCGAGCAGTAAGGATATTTGTTAACATCTCTTGAGCCGACACATTGAATAAAGGCGATGCTCCTTGGTTGTTTGCCATCGGATGCTCTAACGACATGCCCTCCGGTGGGCCCAGCGGCTAAAATTAACCTTTCAAATTCCAGGCTTGTTATCACATTGGCATACTTTCCGTATCCGTAGAGATTGCCATCCTCGGGTATATAGATGTCATATCCCGTCGCAACGATTATTGCGCCAACCTTAAGCTCTATTTCTTCGGGCTTTTGATTAAAGTCTATTGCCTGGCGCGGACCGCATGCATCAACACATTTATAACATTCTATACAGTAGTCACGATTTATCCTGTAAATTAGCGGGACTGCCTGCGGGAATGGCACTGATATGGCTTTCCTAACGCCTAAATTCATATCCCACTCATTTGGATATTCGATTGGGCATACTGGTACACATTCGCCGCAGCCAGTGCATTTGTCCTCAAGGACGTAGCGGGGATTCTTTCTAATCTTTACGGTGAAATTCCCGATATAGCCCTCAACTTTCATGAGGTCGGCGAAAGATATTATTTCGATGTTTGGGTGGCGGGCAACGTCAACCATCTTTGGCCCCTCAATACAAATTGAGCAGTCTAGTGTTGGGAATGTCTTATCTAACTGGGCCATATGCCCGCCTATACTCTCTTTCCTTTCAAGCAAATAGACCTTAAAGCCCATTTCAGCTAGCTCTAAGGCGGCATTTATGCCAGCTATCCCGCCTCCTATAACAAGCGCGGCTGGAGTGACTGGAACCTTTATTGGCTCTAAGGGCGTCAGGAGTCTAGCCTTAGCAACAGCCATCTTAATTATCTCTTTTGCTTTCTCAGTAGCCTCCTTCGGGTAGCTCGGGTGGGCCCATGAGCAATGCTCCCTTATATTGGCCATCTCGAAGAGGTATGGGTTTAAGCCAGCCTCGGCAACGGTTCTCCTAAAAGTAAACTCATGCATTCTGGGCGAGCATGCTGCCACGACGACACGATTAAGATCATATTTCTTTATGGCATCTTTGATCTCCTCTTGACCTGGATCTGAGCATGTATACCTATTGTCTATCGCGAAGACCACATTAGGTAGTGTACGTGCCCACTCCGTTACTTCCTTTACATTTACTACGCCAGCTATATTTAGGCCACAGTGGCAAACGAAGACTCCTATCCTAATATCTTCAGGCTTAGATTCAGCGCTCATCTTAAACCCTCCTCCCTACAACCTTCTTACATGAAGTCTCTTAACCGAGTCATAAGCTTTAAGACCAGATTTGCTACGAAGCTCCTTACTCATATCTAACGTCGAGGTTAATTTTTCTAACGCCTTATTCCACGCACCAGATTTAACTCGCTCATGATAAATAGATACCCTTCTAAGATCGATAGCGCCGTTAACCGGGCAGGCTTTTCTACACGCACCACAATAAACACAGAACAATTCATTGATACCAACTTTTCCATTATCAGCAATAAACAATACGCCAGGTATCGGACAAGCATCAACGCAATCTCGGCAGCCCTCAGGACATAAGCTCGTATTGATACTTATAACTCCAGTAATTATCTTCCTTGTATGTATTGCATCATATGGGCATTTAATTTCGCAAATGCGGCATCCAGGACAGTGCTCCTTGTCAACATCAACTTTAATAACTTTCCCTTCTGGACTAAACTTGACGTTTATTAGATGTAGTGGGCAAGCCTCCTCACATATGCGGCATCCCGGCGGGCATTTACTTTCATCGACTTTAACCTCATGGATCACTTTTGGAAAGCTCTCACTCTCAAGCACCGGGACAAAATCTTTTCCATTTATGCTTTGCTTGAAAGCTCCGAATATGCATATTTCAGAGCATATCCCACAAAAGTTGCATTTGTCTTCAAGAATGGATGCCGTTATCCTCTTTGGGGGTTCTTCAAGATGCTTAAGTTCGGAGGGTTTAGCAATCTTTATTGCCTCCTTCGGACACGCTAATTCACAGAGTTCGCAGCCAACACATCTACTCCTATCAAGGAATAAAGTATAACGCTTAGTGTACATTATTCTTTCGAGGAGAAGGGAATTAGCGTCCTCATTTTTAACTAACTTGACGGGCAATTCTATCAGCCCACTTACAGTTTATTTAACTATTTAAGAATATGAGAAAATAAGAACTTTACGCCATTTTTACACTATGATTAACTTATGAGGTGGCCTGTAATCTCTTTTTCAGCACGGTTATTATATCGTTTAGTATCGCTGAGACCGTTTCTTTCCCAGCTCCATAACCCACCAATGTCATCTCTCTTGCTAGATCAGTCTCAATATGTATTGCATTTAACGTTCCATGCACGCATAATGGATGGTTTATTGGGACTAGCCTTGGTGAGACCTCAAGCCTCTTATCTATTGTTCCAATTAACTTTATGGTATAATTCGCCTTTTTAGCTAGACTTATAGCCTCCTGTGTTATGCCGCGTATACCAGTTCTCTCAACATCATTAATCTTCACGTCCCGCCCCATGAGAGCATTCGCAAGGATGACAACTTTACATGCAGCATCTATGCCATCAACATCATAGGATGGATCCCTTTCAGCAATACCCTTCTCTTGAGCCTCTTTAAGGGCTATTTCAAAGCTGATCTCCTCAAAGAACATTCTTGAAAGGATATAATTTGTTGTGCCATTTAATATCCCAAATAACCTAATTATTCTGTCACCTTGCAAACACTCCTTAACAAGCGAAAATATTGGTATAGCCCCTGCAACGGTCCCCTCATAAAGGAGAAAGCAATCGTTTTTCTCAGCTAAACTCATCAGCTCTCTAAAGGCTAAAACAAGCGGCCCCTTATTAGATGTGACGACATGTATACCTTTGCTCAATGCAAGCCTAATATGTGTTAAGCCGGGCTCACCATCTCTAATATTTGTCGGCGTCGCCTCGACAATTATATCGCATAAATTCTCCTTGATTAGATCGATAGCCGATTTAGCCCTAAACCCCGAATGTTTTGTCAAATCGCTAGAAATAATTAATTGCTCTATGTTAAGGCCGTTTCTATCGTAGATATAGCCCTTACTATTTGCTACTCCGACGACGAGAAAGTCTTTATCAATTCTTCTAAGAAGGGATATTTTCTCCCATATCGCTTTAAGTAAGTTTCTCCCAAGAAAACCGAATCCGATTATCGCTAATCTCATGAACTAGGGTTCCCCCAAGGACCTATATTCCTATCGGTGGGATCAACATAGCGCCCTGCTCGACAACCACTCTTTTAAGCTCATGGATAACTTTTTCAACGCTATCAACTGGCACCTCAATTTCTAATCTGGCCGAGACCTCGCCAAGTATCGACCTCGTCATTTCAATATTTATTACATGCATCTCCTCAATTCCCGACTCAATAACCCTTCTGGGGTCCATATTTCCTACAAGAATTAGTGTCAGTCTAAGCCGCTCAATTACCTCCTCAGATTTCATAATCGTTATTCCAAGATTCATTAAATCCTCTATAGTCTTCCTAAAGCTTTGATGAGATAAGAAGTCCACCACAAGGCTTACTGGGACATACCCTTCGATGGGCTTATCCCTCTCATGAATTATAGATATTATGTTTCCGCCATTCTTAGCTATTGGTTCAAGTGCCCTAAGCAGCTGACCAGGTTTATCTGGAAGGGCTAAGGTTAAACTGAATTTCAAATAAATATCCCCACCTATCCATAGATGAAGTCTAGGGCTGAGACTTTAGCACCCCGCCCTTATCGGCCGATTGTACAAAATACCAATATCTCCTTAGGTAACCTTTAAAGATTTTCGGCATTCTGGGGCTCCACGAGGCAAGACGTTTTTTAATTTCTTCATCGCTAAGATCAACATCTAATCTTCTTTCTGGTATATTGATAATTATTGTATCTCCATCCTTTAGCGCTGCTATAGGCCCGCCCTCGGCAGCCTCCGGTGAAACGTGACCGATACATGGGCCCCTGGTTGCCCCAGAGAACCTTCCATCGGTTATTAAGGCTACTGACTCGCCCAGACCCATGCCAGTTATAGATGCTGTCGGCGTAAGCATCTCACGCATTCCCGGGCCTCCCTTTGGTCCCTCATACCTGATTACAATTACGTCACCCATATTGATATCTTTGTTTAGAATGGACTGCAGCGCCTCCTCTTCCGAATCAAATACTCTTGCTGGACCCTTGAATACGAGCGTTCTGGGCGAGATCGCGGTAACTTTTGTCACAGCCCCTTTAGGCGCGAGATTTCCAAAAAGAATTGCTATCCCACCCTCCTTATGAACCGGGTTTGTGGGAGGTCTAATGACCTCCCAATCGAGAACCCTAGAATCCTTAATGTTTTCACCGACTGTTTTACCAGTCACTGTTAGGGCATCTAAGTGGAGTTTATCATGTAGAGCACTCATGATGGCTGGTACTCCGCCAGCTGCGTCAAGCTCCTCCATATCGTAGGGCCCACTCGGTCTCATATCACATATGTGTGGGACTCTTCTAGAGATTTCGTCAAAAACTTCTAGTGGAAGATCTACTCCAGCCTCCTCAGCTATAGCCTTTATGTGGAGAACTGCGTTTGTTGAGCCACCTAATGCTGCATCAATTGTTATAGCGTTTTCGAATGCCTTTCTCGTTAAAATGTTGCTTGGCCTGAGATTCTCCCTAACCATCTCTACGATTCTTTCTCCGCTCCTCTTCGCTATTCTAATCTTTTTGGATGAGAATGCAAGAGCTGTCGCGCATCCTGGAAGCGATAGTCCAATAGCCTCTGCTATACAAGCCATAGTGTTAGCCGTATACATGCCATTACATGAACCACATGTGGGAAATGCGCATTCTTCAAGCATCCTCAAATCTTCCGCGCCTATCTTACCAACCGAGTACTCCCCTATAGCCTCAAATATTGCCGCCACATCAACACGCCTTCGCCCATATCTCCCAGATAACATCGGTCCGCCAGTTACAACTATTGCTGGGATATCTAACCTGGCGGCGGCCATGATCATGCCAGGCGTTATCTTATCACAGTTCGTTAGTAAGACTAAACCGTCAAAGCTATATGCCTCTGCCATAACTTCGATAGAATCCGCAATAATTTCTCTGGATGGAAGTGAGTAATGCATACCTTTATGGCCCATGGCTAAGCCATCGCATATCGCAATAGTGTTAAATTCAAATGGGACGCCACCAGCAGCCCTAATGCCAGCCTTAACATACTCGACGAGCTTGTCTAAGTGCATGTGCCCTGGAACGAGCTCCGTGAAGCTATTTGCTATGCCGATAAAGGGCTTACTGAAGTCTTCATCCGTGACTCCGAGACATTTCCATAAGGCTCTATGTGGAGTTCTCTCAAGACCGAATTTAACAATATCGCTTCTTAAGTTCATTAGATTCTCACTAACCCAAAAATACTGGCATAAATCCGATAAATCTTTTTTTAGAATAATTATTCTCAAAAATATATCTTTCCATAATCGGTGACTTTTTAAGCTGATTAAACTTTCCTAAAAATTGGGAAACTTTGGGATTGTAGTATGATCGATGGAATATTCTTCATTGGTCATATATCCATTGATAGAATCTACAACATCAATGGCTCTAACCTGCAGCCTGGCGGGGCCGCGCTCTATGCAGCCATAGCAGCTAAAACCCTAGCAGATAATGTCTATTTAATCTCTGTCGTTGGGAGGGATTACCCTTTCCTGGACATTTTAGATACTTTTTCTAGAAGGTTCATAAAAATCTCAAATTCCCCCTCAACAAGATTTAGCATAAAATATAATGAGCGGTGGGAAGCAAAATACCTGGAGGTAAAGTATGGTTCTGGCCTAAAAATATCACCATCTCTGGTTCCGGTGGAGATAATGAGCCCAAAAAGCATGGTGCATATCTCGCCTCTGTCTCCGCAGAGGGTTAGAAGAATATTGAAATTAGTAAGGGAGAAGAATCCTGAAGTAAAAATATCCATTAACACCTGGATAGGATATATTAAGGGTATTAATAAGGATATCCTCAGGGAAATAGCTTCAGAGGCAGACTTCTTTATACTCAATGATTCTGAGGCAAAAGCTTTAACGGACGCAAAGAGTTTGACAACAGCTTTAAAACTTCTAAAATCCAGAACTTTGGTTGTAACGTTGGGTGATCTGGGGGCGATCGTTAGCAAAGATGGTGATATACAGGTCGTGCCAGCGCTGAGAGTCCCGGTCGAAAAGATTATGGATACGACTGGCGCCGGGGACACGTGGTGCGGCTCCTTTCTAGCAGCCTATAAACAGACAAGTGATCTGATGAAGTCGGTAACCGCGGCATCAATAATCTCAAGCATAAAATGCACTGGTTGGGGCTTCAGCAAACTACTAAACCTAAAGTTTAAGGATGTCAATGATTTAATAAACTATGTTATCGGACTGAAGGAGGGAGGTATGCAAAAGAATATTCTGGATTATCTGGCGAAAACTTGTTAGAACTATGGGATAGTTTAGGTTGAAGAGACAGCATTAATATAATGGTCTAAAAAGTAGGGGATGTTCCTGAAGAAATATTAATTAATGTCAAGACCTAAAAATATTGAGAAATAAGGGTAGTTGATTATGACAAAGAATATACTTGAAATACGTGACCTAAGCGTAGAAGTCTCCGGTAGAAGAGTGCTTGATAACGTGAATTTACAGATACCTGAAGGTGAAGTACACGTTCTCTTTGGACCTAATGGTTCTGGGAAGAGTTCATTGGTGATGACACTTTTAGGTTTTCCGGCGTACAAAGTCGTTTCTGGAAGAATATTCTTTAAGGGTAAAGATATAACTGACCTTCCAACTAATGAGAGGGTCAAGATGGGTATAAGCGTAGCCTTTCAGCATCCACCAACAATTAGAGGCGTTAAGCTTGGACAGATATTAAGACATTTAATGTCGGATGAGAAGAAAATTATCGACTTATTTAATAAGGTTAAATTCCCGCAGAGCTTTCTTGAAAGAGATGTGAATTTGGGCTTTTCTGGTGGGGAAATTAAGAAGTCTGAGATACTTCAGGTCTTGGCTCATGGCGGCGACTTTATTGTACTCGATGAACCTGATTCTGGGGTTGATGTTGAGAACCTAAGGATTTTAGGTTCCGTCGTTAATGAGATGTTACGCGATCGTTCAGCACTAATAATTACACACTTAGGAGTTATTTTCCAGTACGTTAATGCCGATATGGCGCATGTATTATTAAATGGAACCATAGTTTGCTCTGGATCACCGACAAAGATTCTGGGTCAGATTCTTAATGAAGGATACGCGTGGTGCGAGAAATGTATTCAGGCAAGGACAGAGCGCTGCGAGCTTTAAATAAGCCCTCTGAATACGGGCCAGATCTCGATATAAGCCAGTATTCTAGGGAGACAAAGAATTGGGAACCCTGCATAATCTCTAATCTCCCCAGGGATGTTTTAGAAAGGGCATTAAATGTTGGCGTCGTAGTAGAGGATAAAGAGAGAGCTGCGACTTATTTTCAAATAGATCACTCGGTTATTTTCAAGGCGGTTCAAGATTTCTTTGAGAATAAGATTGAGGTAATGAGCATTAAAGAGGCCCTAGCGAAATACGACTGGCTAAAAGATTACTGGTGGAAGATTGTGGAAGTTGACAAGGATAAGTATACTGCCTTAGCGGAGATCGCTCTAGACCAAGGATACTTTATTAGAATACTCGAGGATCAAAAAATTGTATTGCCCCTACAAGCATGCTTATTCATCGCAACGGATAATTTAAATCAAAACGTCCATAACATAATAATAGCTGAGCCAGGCTCAGAGGCGCAGGTAATAACTGGCTGCACATTACACCCAAGCGTCCAGCGTGGGCTCCATATTGGTATAACAGAGTTTTATGTAAAGCATGATGCCAAGCTAACGTTTACGATGATTCATAATTGGTCTGAGAAATTCGATGCTAGGCCCAGATCCGGAGCGATAATTGAAGATAATGGGGTTTTTGTAAACAATTATGTATGCTTTAAGCCGCTTAAGAGCCTTCAATCTTATCCAGTAGCATATTGTAAGGGAAGAAATGCGCGTGCCAGATTTAACACAATTATTTATGGGACAGGTGAATCTTATATCGATGTAGGCTCAAAAATAATTCTCCAGAATGAGGGCTGTAAAGGTGAGATTATCTCTAGAATCATTGCAAAGGATAGAACACAAATATATTCTAGGGGTTTTCTATTAGGCGAGCATAGAGATTCAAAAGCTCATTTGGAATGTAGAGGACTACTATTATCTGATGAGGCTATGATCCACACTATTCCAGAGCTTGTAGCTAAAGCTCAGGGCGCCGAGCTTACACATGAGGCAGCTATTGGGAAGATATCTGAAGAGCAGATTCAATATCTAATGGCAAGGGGCTTCTCAAGGAGTGAGGCTGAAGCCCTTATTGTCAGGGGATTCATGGATGTAAGTATTTTTGGATTGCCAAAAGAGATTGAAAGAGAGATTCAGAGATTGATTGAGGTGACGACTGAGCGCGCCCTCTAAGTTTTCTTAAATCAATTGTTAATAAGTGGTCTAGAACGCTGCCAGCACGCTGTCTTATCTTATCCCTCTTTTATCTGCCCTATAATGACGTGAAATAGCCTCAAATATTATCTTCGCAGCATTTATAGCCGTTATACCGCTATCATAATGTGGCGTAACCTCAGAAAGGTCAAGCATAATCAACCTCTGGTCGCAGAGCTCTAGCAGAATATCTAAGAGGGCGGTTATTGAGATTCCTTCTGGCTCAGGATTTTGAACGGCTGGTGCAAAGGATGGGTCCAGAGCATCCATGTCGATACTAATATACAGTTTATTGCAGTCATAAAGAAAGCCCCTGATATCCTTTAGAGTGCTCTCAACCCCATCACGCAAAATCCTCTGCGAGGTTACATATCTTATGTTGTTAGATTCCGAGGCATATTTCAGCTCCTCCCTACATACAGCCCTCACGCCGACGACAATTATTCTCTTTGGCTTTATCTCCTCATTTATTCTTCGCAGAAATGTGGTATGAGATATTCTCTCATCCATATATTTATCCCTTAAATCTAGATGCGCATCAAAGCTCACTAATGCAAAATCTCCTTCGATGCTTTTTGCCGCGCCAAATGTTATTGTATGCTCGCCACCAATTATTATTGGAATCTTACCACTTCTAAGAATGTCACGGCATACTAATTCTATTCTCCTTAGAGTTTCTTTAATATTTCCGCTTATGTGGAGATCCCCTGCATCATATATATTTAGATCTATTAGGTCTACATCAGATCTAAAGCTATATGTTTCTATATTAAGGGAGGCTTCTCTAATAGCTGTAGGTGCGAATCTAGCCCCTGATCGATAGGTACTTGTCCCATCGAATGGAACGCCAAAAACAACATATCTTGCATCTTCAAATTTCTTCTGATAACCGCCAAAATATAGTATCGGTGATACAAAAAGGTTTAGATAACTCATACTCTTTACCAGCAAATTTTTATTTCATAAAATTGCATCTATAAAATATATCTTTCCCCAAAAATTATTTAAAAGGAGAAAAGGTGGAATGACGGAAAAAGAGAAAGGTGTTATTCAACCCTTGCTTTCAATAGCCTATTTTATTGCTGGGATAGTTTTAATAATTGCATCTACACAATCGAAATACATACCCATCCATGCATGTTTGGTTGGAGTACTTAATATAATTGCATCCTGTGGAATATATTGGAGAAGAAAGTGGACACATCACATATTAGTTTTTATTTCACTTATCAGCATTGTATTTGGATTTAGCACGCTAGCAGCGGTGGTTAATACCTTTAGCCAGAACCCCATAAGCATATTAACATTTATGGGAATTGTCTTTTACGCGATACTTTCAACAATGATGCTAGCTTATGCGATCACGCAGAAGAGCAAACCTAGCTAGAAAAATAATCCACGAAAGATTTATAATCTTTCCCAGCCTTTACTAGTAGGATCTTTAGGGTGATATACATGCTAATTGTCCAAATCTCAGATATTCACTGTGGGCCGATGTTCAATTACGGGAGTTTCCGCACTGCCATAGAAGAGATTAATGCTTTATCGCCCGATCTCGTGGTAGTGACAGGTGATATAACAGAGAACGGCATACTTACGGAGTTTAAAATGGCGCGTGAAGAATTTAAGCGGCTGAAGGCTGAAAAAGTTGTTTATATAAGTGGAAACCACGACTATAGATCTACAGGATACCTACTTTTCAAACAATTTTTCCCATTTAACCAGGTTACTGAGAGTGGTGATGTTGCAATTATTGTGCTTAGTAGTGCTCGTCCAGATAGGGATGATGGGGAAGTCGGGTACAGACAAAATCTATGGCTTGAAAACACGTTAGAAAACTACAAGGATTATATTAAGATTGTAGCCATACATCATCACATAATCCCGGTTCCAGATACTGGTGCAGACCAGGTCACAATCGTGGATGCTGGCGACGTCCTCAGAAGCCTCACAAAGAATAGGGTGGATCTTGTTTTATGTGGGCACCGTCATAGACCATGGAGATGGAGAATAGAAGATATGCAAGTGCTTCATGCAGGAAGTGTTTCATGTGAAAGGTTACGGGGCTTCTTTCTATACTCCTATAATGTGATAGAGCTAAAAGGTAAGAGAATTGAAGCAAAACTTAAAATTGTAGGTGGCGATTTCATGAGATTCGAAGAGGTTACTGGAACCCCAGACATTTTCCAATATAGTATTACACCAGCAAAGTAAAGTCATTATAGTCGGTCCATTTCTTAAACAGTTATCCGCGCTCTACTTTCTCATAAAAGCAAGGCGTCACATAAAATGCTGTCGACAATCCTTAATTCTACGTAGTCACGTGCTACTCCCTCCCACGGCGGCTTTGAATCTTTCAATGAAATCTTTGATGGCGCCTCTAATCTTAACCGGGTCCTTGATTATGGTGTCTCTAACGTTCATGCATAGTAAGGGTTTGATCCCGCTAATCTTCTCAACAATATTCTCGATCCTCTCAGTCTTCATGCTTCGAATGCTTGTAGTGACGATCACAGACCTCATTATAGAATATCTTCTTAGAAACTCCTGTATTGGCGGCGGCATTGTGCCGATCCATACAGGCGACGCAACAATAACGGCATTGTAGTCATTCAGCTTTAGCTCGCTAGGCTCAAATTTAATACTCGTCCCCTTCCTAATAAGGGGTATCATATATGAGCCTAGGATTTATGTGTAAAGGCTTGGAGTACTCTCTTATGGGAATTACCCTGAAGACGTCAACCACAAAACCCTTATTCGCAAGATCCAACTTCAGCTCGTTGACTAAGCGCTCTGTATATCCGGTCCTAGAATAATATACCATGGCTACTCTCATAGTATACCACAACAATAGTATGCAAAATCTAAAAATTAATATTGCGCAACTTTGATCTCCTAACTTAACATTATATCACAATAACCTTTAAAGCGCCGTAGCAGTCAAAAACTGGTATAACCCTCTATAACGACGTTTCCATAACGCTCTCCAATTGGATGACACCTATAAGGCAGGTCCATTACAATTATGATCATCCAACATAAATGGTTAAACAATAAATGCTTACTCTCCAAGAGATATTGTAGGTTTTAACTGAAGAGAAAAAATATAAACTAGTATAAAAAGGGGATAAAATTGCCTCTCACTCAAAACAGCCAAAAAACAAGCCTAAAATGAGCAAAGGATATGGCGCCGGGGGTGGGATTTGAACCCACGCGGCCCATAAGGGCCACAGGCTTTCTAGGTTTTAACCCTATTCTCTCAAGGCCTGCGCCTTATCCACTCGGCCACCCCGGCATTCTCTTAAGGGTTAAGGTCATATAAACTTATATATTTTATTTTCAGGTTCCCTTTATAGTAAGGTGTTCAAGTTGAAGTGTGAATATTGTAATTCTGATGTGGATTTGCCCTTCAGATGCCCTTTCTGCGGCAGACTCTTCTGTGTGGAGCATAGGTTGCCGGAGTCTCATGCGTGCCCAAGTTTTAGGAGAGAGATGAAATCTTTCTCTAGAGTGTGGCGGCGTAATCAATTTTCTTCTAGCCGAAGAATCACTAGACCTCACTGCGTTTTTAGAAAGTATCTCTATAACGTAATGAGTCCTATTGAAATTATTCACATAAGTTTAGCGATTATAATCGTTGCTTTGGTTGGGGCATCCACGGCGGCATCTGTTGCTGGTTTCCTGAACCCGCTTTTAACTTCGTTATTAGTAGTGATTTTCGTTATATCATTTATGTTGCATGAAATTGGGCATAAGCTCTCGGCCAAATATTATGGTTTATGGGCGGAATTCAGATTATCTTATCTGGGCGTGCTGGTTACAGTGATCTCAATCTTTACTCCATTCGTAAAGATAGTTTCTCCAGGAAGCGTACTGGTGTATGGTTGGGCTGATAGAGAGATCATCGGTAAAGTTTCGTTGTCCGGGCCGCTGACAAACATAGTACTCTCAATAATCTTCCTTGCACTAAACCTCTTTAATTTAGGCGGTTTTCTATATAGAATTGTTTATTTATGGGGATTTATAATTAACGCTTATATAGCACTCTTTAATCTTATGCCATTCAGCATTTTGGATGGAGCCAAAATCTTCCGCTGGAGCAGGCACGTATGGGCTATATTATTTGCCGTGGCGATAGCGTTCATCCTGATTATTTATTGGCGCCTACATTAACTGAATTGTTATATAAACTTCGTCTGGCACTTTCATACGCATTATCCTACGCATCACCCGGTCATCTGCATCAATGTCTATGAGCCGCCTATGTATACGCATCTCCCACTTCTCCCACGTCTTTGTTCCTTCACCACAAGGTGTTCTGAGCACTGGCACCCTAAGCTTCTTTGTGGGCAGGGGAACAGGACCCGAAATCTTTACTCCAGCCTTTTCAGCTATAGCCTTAAGTTCACTACATATTTCTTCGAGCTTCCTGTAGTCCGTACTCGTCAGCTTTATTCTAGCTTTTTTAACCAATCGACGCGCTCACCTTTTCCTTGTATTTTTCATGGATGCTATTTAAATCCTTTTCTTTCTTGATATTTAGTGAAGTCGTATTCTTTGGAGAGTTTTCGTCTGCCAAGAGTATCTTCTTATCCTTGGATCAGGATAGCCGCACGCGGCGCATCTCTTTTTTCTAACGTGGTATGCTCTGCGGCCGCATCTTCTACATCTTATATGAACTGTTTTTCCAGACCTCTTCCCAAAGGATGGTGTACCCTTTGTCATCTACTTTCACCTAGGGGGTGGCGATATCATGATTACATTGTCACCTCTAACAATTATTAGGCCAAGCTCCTTAACATTTTCCGCGTTGGTTACATCTTCGGCTTTCTCGAGAACTAAGTTTAAGTGTTGGTCAAAGCCTTGGAGTTTACCCCTTATACTTCTTCCACCCTTAAGCTTTATTAACACTATTTTTCCAAGGCTTTCCTCAAGTATTTGCATAGCCATTTTTTGCAACTTCCCTTTAATTAATCACAATTCATGAGATGATTTAAATTTATATGTCTTATGCTACAACTTTATTTTGTGAATGAAATTAAATACAGACATGCCCTTAAGTCAAGTGAAAGAAGAGCTTTCATAAAGAGATTCATCGAGATCTTTAACGTTAATATTGAAGAGATTATTGGGGGAGAAATAGAGGTTGAGGTTGCCGAGCTTCGTGAGAAGAAGACTCTCATAATCATTAATGGTAGACCTTTATTCATAGATTATGGGGGAAACCTAGCGCCGACGCTACTATTCAAGGAGTTAATAGCGCATCTTCCAAAAGTCTTTGTCGATATGGGCGCTATCCCTCACATATGTAATGGAGCTGACATTATGGCACCTGGCATAGTTAGAATTGAAGGGGAATTTAAGAGGGGTGAACTTGTTTCAGTATTAGATGAAAGACATGGAAAAGCGATAGCTATTGCTAGGGCTCTCGTCGACTCTGAGGTTATAAAGAGTCTTAAAAGGGGAAAGGTTCTTGAAAACATACATTATGTCGGAGACACGGTATGGAAAGCCATCTTCAAATTTTTATCTGATGGAAAACAAAAAGGTTAAGATAAAATTTAAGCATTTATTTTTTAGATCAAGTATTTCAGGGAGAAAAGGAATTTGGTTAATTTAGATTCATTAAAGAAGATCTTAGGGATCATTAGGGTAGGAGGAAAGAAAAAGATCAAAGAAAGGGAAAAAGAAGAACTTCAACAATTATCTCCTAGAAAAATGTACTTAAAGGCGCTAACACTTCATTCCCTAGAAGAAATAGATGATATTAAAAATGAGATAAAATGTGGAAATATATTAATAGTTAGAATTGAACCGTTAGTAAGGAAAAGTGTGGAAGACGCCAAGCGTGCTGTTAATGAATTAAGCGAGTTTGCTGCATCAATTGGTGGGGATATTGCGCGTTTGGGTGAAGAAAGGATAATATTAACTCCACCAAGCGTTCAAATATGGAAAGAAAAATTCTCTGAGACAGCATCTAAATGAAATATAATTAAACTTACTTGTTTAACGAAGTTTTATAGTCTCTAGGATGTCGGGCGCTATAGAGTTAATACCATATTTTCTCTGCATAAATTCTGCTAAAGATAGGCATTTACTCCTTTCACCATGACATATTATTATGTTTTCTGCCTTAGGTGCTATCTTACGCAAATAACTTATTATTTGCTTCCTATCCGAGTGTCCCGAGAACCCCTCAACAGTATGAACTTTCAAACCAACCTTTATGATTTTAATCTTTCCATCCTCATCTATAATTGAGACCTCACGCGAACCCTTCTGTATTCTCCGGCCAAGAGTTCCCTCGATCTGGTAGCTGACAAAAATTATCGAGTTCCGTTCATCTTGCGCAAGGTTCTGGAAATAATCTATTACTGGGCCCCCCTCAAGCATCCCTGAAGTCGCCAATATTATACATGGGCCTCCCTCTATCACTTCGCTTCGTGCGCTTGGATGCTCTACTATTGTAAAATATTCGGACTCAAATGGGTTCACTCCCTCACTAATTATCTTATTGCGCACTTCCTTAGAGAGATATTCTGGGTAAGCCATATGTATGGCAGTGGATTCTGAGATCATGCCCTCGATGAAAACCGGGGCTTCTTTAAGTTCCCCACGCCTCATATACTCATCTATTACAAGCATTATTTCCTGTGCCCTGCCAACAGCTGGGACGGGAATTATTGCTTTTCCATTTTCCTCTAGTGTCCTATTAAGTTCTGTAATAAGTTTCTTTTCAGCCTCAGCTCTAGAGGGCATTATATCAGTGGGAGCACCATACGTGCTCTCTACGATAACCGTTTCAACCCTGGGAAACTCTGCCTCAGAAGTCTCAAGAAGCATCGTTTTTCCATACTTGAAGTCTCCTGTGTAAACTATGTTATGATAGCCCTCGCCGATATGGAGATGTATTATTGAGGAGCCGAGGATGTGTCCAGCGTTATGTAATGTTAATCTTATGTCGGGCGCTATATCTGTGACGACACCATAGCGGAGCGGAATAGTGTGTAGAACGGCTTCCCTTACATCCTTTTGATCATAGGGTAGTGGGAGACCCTGTTTTGATAACACATCTAGGTAATCCAGCTGGAGTAAAGTCATGAGACTAACGCTCGGGGCAGAGCAGTACACGGGTCCATCATAACCATACTTGAATAAATACGGCAGAAAACCGCAGTGATCCAGATGAGCATGACTTATCACGACGGCGTCAATGGACTCTATATCAAATTGCGGTGAATCAAACCTTGGAAAACTTTCAAAGGGTTTTGTCGAGCCCGGGTTTATCCCGCAATCTAATAGAACTTGGCTCTCCCTTGTCTGCACGAGAATTGCTGATCGGCCTACCTCCCTAGCAGCGCCCAGTAGTGTTATTCTGACATCCCCGATTTCATATAAGAGCGGCCTAAAGATTCTTTCGCCAGCATTCCTAAGAAACTTTTCTCTCTCTTTACTGCTGGTATATAATAAATGCTGTATGTGGGTCATTATTTTTGATGGTTTAGGCGGGCTCCTTATTACCCTTGGTCTCCACTTCGTTTTGACGATGATCTCCTGAAGAATTGACCCACCCTTTCCTATAACAAGCCCAGGTTTCTTTGCTTCAATTATCACCTCGCCTAGCGGCGGATCGAATGCTATATTTGTTATCTCAGCCTCTTTCGGAACCATTTCAAGTATTATCCTCTCAGTCTCCTTTTCCGGGAGTCTTACTGATGGATCTGAGCGGGGAACTATTCTCTTTTTAATCATAGCGACGATTTTTGTGATTATATGTTCTTGCTCTATTAGAATCTCAGGTCTCTTTGCGTAGATGGCTAGCGCTGGCCCCTCAAACTCTATGCGTGTTATCTCAACCTCTTTTGGGATCTGCTCTAATATTATCTGTCTAATTTCAGCCTTACTCCTCTCAATCGATGGCAACTATCAGATCTCCTCCGCTTTAGGCATGAAGCATTCGTCTCCTAAGACCTAAAGAAACTACCAACCCCATTAAAAATTAACCAAATTATCTATTACTCAGATCACCCTCTAATACTTAAATGTTTTGTTAAGAGAGCATATATCTTTATTAAGGTTGTACCAAAGGTTATCTAAAATTCTCTTAGACGCCAAAAATTAAAAGATAAAAATATGGAAGGGAGAAGTAAATCTGCTCTTTATGGCTTATACGGGTACTTCTCTATGGGAACTGGTTCAGTATAAAGTCTCATTCTTTCATCTTCCTTCTTAATTATTATCCATTTCAGCCAGTTTTTGTCGTCTCTTTCTGGGTAATCTTCTCTATAGTGGAAGCCTCTACTCTCCCTTCTCATTAAAGATGCCCTATAGAACATTTCTGCGCACGTTACCATGCTTTTAGCAAATATGCATTTTGTTAGTTCGTGGTAATCTTTTGCCTTTATCCTATCTAATTCCTCGTAGATGGCGAGGGTTTTCTCTAAAGCCTCTTTCAATCTATCTTCCCTTTTAATGATGCTGTAGTCAAGTGGATAGATGACTTCCTGAACTCTATATATTATCTCGGTTGGAGGAATCCCCTTTTCCAGATTCAATGGCTCGAAAATTTTCTCTTTTAATTCCTTGACTTGCGAATAATTAATTTCTGGCTTTACTCCAGTCACCTTAAGGGCTTTGGCATAAATGGCTGCCGCCGATCCACCCTTCACCCCTGAAAAGATGGCATGCATTAAGCCGCTCCCCTTTATCCTGCCGGGCGGTGATGGGACAGCTCCATAAAGCGCTGAGCCGCTGAAACTTATATCGCCGACAGCAAACAGTCCCGGCACAGTTGTACTATAATTTTGATCCACTTTTACACATGAAAGCTCGCCCTGAAAGGCATGAACGACTCTAATAAGCTTTGCTGAAGGATCCTTCCTCACGGAGATAGTTTTCATGATCAAATTTTTCCAAAACTTATCAGCCAACGGGCGTGCGCCCGGTGGGGCAAAGAAAAATTTTCTCTGATTGTCTAGCGTTGAGGTTAGTACATCAACATATATTGGTCCATTACCGGATAAGACTTCCCTATACCATGCCAGATAGGATTCTGGATCTGAGTCTGGTCTTGGACCTGGTCGATATTTGGGAGTTAAATATTCCCCTACTGCATTATATAGGAAATCCTGGCCAGTGACGAGCCAATCACCGGATTGGGGTATATCGGCATTGAGGAATCCTCCGCCATAATTCCCAAATTCTGCATTTCTCATCTCGGCCCCAGCTTTGTAGGCTGCAAGTATACCGCTTCCATTTCCATTCCATAGGGGCATCAGCCCATAATTTTGGTCACCGCAGGCCAAGATTGTTGCCACAGACTTAAAGACATAGAATATTCCATCAAGCAGGCTGAAACCCACAGCACCCACGACTTGCTCATCCTTTTTAAGGAGATCTGTGATGAACACTTTATCTATAAACTTTATGTTTATTTTTCCTGCATAAGAGGCCAGTCTTGCGCACATGTCAAGATCTGCTAACGTTGTCCCCCAAGGGAATGGACCTATCTTATTGTACTGTATTTTCCCATCGGGTCTCCTGAGAATATTCACTCCCCATGAATTAACCTGCTCTATGAGGTATCTGGTTGCGTAAGCGTATTCTCTAAGTAGTATTTGATCATTTAGAAAGCAGCCTATATTATATACAACATATCTAACAAAATCTTCGGGGTTATCCTCCGGGGTTACGAAGGTTAGGTGACCAGCCGTTCTCGGGGCCTTCCCAGCCCATCCTGCGCTTGCTGTAGCTTTATCAACAACTAGCACATCAATCTCCGGAACCTTTTCTTTAGCGGTTATTGCCGCGGTAAGTCCAGCTATCCCCCCTCCAATAACGAGAATATCTGTTTGGATCTCTTTTTCTGGAATTCTGCTCATAATTAACCTCCCCTTAACTTGGTATTATAGTGGCGGCATTAGGCGCTCGGGATAACTCCCTAGGCCATCTTTTACTCTGCCAGTCGGGAATAACCTCGATGGCTCCAGCTGGACACAGAACCTCACAGAGACCGCAAACAACGCAATCTTCCGGGTACATTGCGATTGGTTTCCCCGCCCCCTCGTCCCATCTGATAACGTCCTCCCAGCAGACTTTTACGCACATTTGGCATGAAGTACACTTGGCAGGATCTATCCTTATACTATGCAATTTACGCACCTACCTTTATATATTCTTCAAAAAATAAAAATATTCTTTCTTTATAATCTATCTCTGAATGGGGGATCATATGAAAGTATGGGTTGATGAGAAGAGCTGTGTTCATATCGACTGGGAGCTGGATGGCGTTACCTCAAAGATGCTGAACTGGTGGTGGTGCAATATGGAGAAGGGCTTTGTGCTTTGGCATCCCAAAGAACATAAAGAGTTTTATTGGATTAAAAGACCCAAGCATGGTAATGCGATTGGCGCCATCCACATGGCGCCGCAAGTCTGGTCTGATGGGACTCTTATTAAGCCGTGCATAAAATGGGAAGACGTGGAGAACCTCCCAGAGGAAATACAATCATTAATCGTATTTGACCATGCCGTCATAGCGGCAGCTATAAGCATTACAGGAGAAGATATCAGAGAGGATGCCCCACCCCTTGGTTATAGGATTCACCAATGGGAAGCAACTGATTTTGGAGTGAGAGGTAGGTCTACCGCTATTCCCACAAAGGCGGAACCAAAAGAAAGGCTACTAAATATATGGGCCCCGCACTGCCAAGAAGAAATTAATAACTTTCAAGAATTCCTCCCACAGCTCTATAGACTTTGGAACGTCGTTAAGGACCCGGAGATAAATCCATATTTCTCATTTGAAGTCGTAAAAGAAGGGGGAAAGATAAGATACAAATATAAGCAGAGGTAATTTGACGGCGCCTTATCCCATTACTATTTTTTTAGCTATCCTATGCTTTTTACGTATGATGCGGCATTTCTACCCGCTATGCGGCCAGTATTTAAGGCAAAGCTTAAGTTTGCTCCCCACAGCATATAGCTTAATGAGAAATCATGGGCAAATACTGAAGCCGCGCAATCCCCCGCGGCGTATAGACCTGGAATTACTTTACCATCTGTGTTAAGAACTTCGGCCTTCTCATTTATCTTTATCCCGCCAACAGTAGTATACATGAAAAGAACGTATTTTGTGGCATAGTATTTTGGCTGCTTTATTGGGATAAGATATCTTGGGTTCTTATTAAATAGCGCGTCATAACCCTTCTCACAGAAGAAATTATACTCCTCTATAGTTTCCTTCAATACGCTTGGATCTACTCCTATTTTATGAGCTAGTTCTTCCAGCGAATTGGCCACAACTAGGAAGGAATGCTTACTTTCAAGAGCCTTCTTGATAGATTCATCAAACTGCCTCCCATCAAGTTTAACCCTTATTGGTCTAAACAGATAATATATGTACTCAAAGCCATATTCCTCCATATGTCTTCTAATATTCTCATCGAAGATCACATATGCACATTTATTCCTCTGTCTAACCATCGCATAGGCTAAGTGGACCCAGTTTGCGCCTAGCTTCTCCTCGTTTACGAAGCGTCTTCCGTCCTGGTTAACTACCAGGTTAAACGGTTGGTTGAAGGCGCATCTGAGATTAGGCTCATAGGGTAGTAAGGGCTCGGTGAGTATTGCTGGCGCCATACAATCTTTGGCGGCTCCAAGATCCCACGCCATCTGTATACAGTCCCCTATTAGTTCAACACCATGGAGGACATGAATATCTGTTCCGAGCTCGAATCCTGTGTACTTCTTAAGCATCTCCTTATTATGACAGAAGCCACCGGAAGCGATGACAACGGATTTGCAGGAAACCTGTGTCCTCTCACCCTTAACATCAGAGATTACGCCGGTAACCCGCCCATTTTCTACGAGAATCTTCCTAACAGGTGAGCTGGTGAATATCTCCACTCCCTTCTCCCTCGCCCTCTCAGCCATAATGTTAATCATGACGGCTGTTCTACCACCTTCTATTGGGGATGGTTTATCGGGTTCAATACGGGCTTCCCCGGTGACACCTAACCATTTAGCTTCATCTGGGGGCATGACAACCCTTCTAGTTCTTTTTACGAGGTGCCCTGTTGGTACAATGAACTCTGGAGACTGATAAATGTCTAGTAACTCGAACTCTACCCCAAGATTTTCCAGCCACTCAATTGTCCGAGGCATCTCGTTAACCCAGGCTCTAATGAGCCGAGCATCTGCGCGCCAGTCAGTATGCTCCATTATTAATCTAAATGCGTCATCCCTCTTGAAAGGAAAGGCTCTTTCACGCTGTAGTCTACTTTCCACGGCGGCTATACCCATCCCTAGCTTTGCGATTCCGCCTAAATAGGGGTATTTCTCGAATAATGCTACTTTTACGCCCTCCTCAGCGGCGGTTATCGCGGCGGCCAGCCCGGCGGCGCTACCACCTATAACTACGACATCGGTCTTCATTTAGCACCCCTCTCAGGCTTTACTATACTACCATACTCTGCATATTTTGTGATCAGATTCTTTATTTTGTCTAAGTTATCGTAATAGTACTTAAAGTTCTTTTTAATGAGTTCAAGGTGATCGAGAACACCCTTCTCAGAGAACCTTGGATACTTGACGCTTTCTTCATCCCACTCAATAACCATCTTCTCTCCCTTTATGACTATTTTTCCTTTCGTCCAACAGACAGGGCAATAAACTTCCGGTAAACCTTTATGGATCTTAACTATATCACAATGGCATACAGGGCACGATTCCTCTTTCTCTTCGCCAACATATTTAACTTCGTTAATCGGCATCTTCATAGCGTTAATAACGTTTCTCCCAAGTTTTCTAGCTCTCTCAAGATATTCTGGGTATAAGAGAACTTGTCCAGGCCTTGGGCAGAAGTTAACCAGCATTTGATCAACAACCCTTCTAATTTGTTGCATGAAGATGTTTATTAAAAGAAGAGTTAATGGAGTCCACTCTGGCTCCCCTCCACCTACAGCAATTATCGCGCCAACTTTTTCCTTCCTTAAAACGTGAGGATTACTAAGCAATACTGGAAGCATTCTATCACATATAATCTCAAAGTAACCGTTTGGTCTGAGATGGTATGTTGGGACACTTATTATCAACGCTGCATCCTCCAGTATAATTTTCTCCAAGAGCCATGGGGCATCATCATTGATAGCGCATTTCGCTTTTTCACCCCTTGCTATAGCCATTGTACATGATTCACAGCCCCTACATGGGCGTAGATCTAGCTCCATCGCCCTGATCAGCTCCGTCTCTGCGCCTAGAGTCTCACAAGCCATTAACGCCTCCTTCAAGAGAATCTCACTATTGCCGCCTATTCTGCCAGTTGATAAACCTATTACTTTCATAAAAACACCTACCCCAACAGTTAATGGAAGAAGACGCTTATATATTATTTTATGTTTTCAAGATCCTAAGAGAAAAATGGAGTGAAAGATTAACCTAGATTTCTAATGGTTTTCCTTTTGTCTCAAATCCGAGCTTTTTGCCGATGACCGCAACTATTATTACGATTATTCCTCCAATTAATGGTGTTAGTGTGAGAGCCTCGCCTAGACCAATGAAGCCTGCTAGGATCCCAATAATTATCGTGCCAGAGAACGCTATTGCGCTTGCGAGGATCTGTGTGAAGCTCTCCATGGACCCTCTTATACCGGTTGGTATAAGTTCAGCATACCATGTACGTGAAGTATCGCAGATACCATTTAAACCCCAAATATATATCCAGAAGGAAATTACGAAAAATAGTATTACTGGCAGTTTCTCGCCTACGCCTATTAGAAGTGGTGTTCGCCAGCTTAGCTGCGTACCTATAATGCAAAGTATAGCGCAGATGAGGAGGGTGTTCAATCTGCCAATACGATCCGAGATTGCTCCAAAGACTGCACGTGCAACTGTGCCATTAATTGTGCATGTGATTTCTACAAGTCCGATTAAGACCAGACTGAAAGCCAATACTTGACTCTGGAAGGTTGCAAGGAATGGTAAAACTGTAAACAGTAAACCGAACCATCCGGCTATTGAAAGTAGGAGTGCCAAAAGAAACTTGGCGCGGTACTCTTTACTTAAGAACTTTCCAATCGGCACCCGCCCCTCCTTAACAAGTTTTCCCTCCCTCAGAAGCTTTTGACGCTCCAGCCACATCGAAGATTCCCTTAAGAGCGTAGCACCTAAAACAGCTATCACCGCATCAAAAGCCGCAACATATGCGAAGAAGACGTGCCACGTCCATCCATAAATTCCAGCCAGCATGAGCATAATACTAATATTTAATGTGCCAATTACCCCCATGGCTGAAGCCCTGCCTACAATGGTCTGTCTTTTTTCTGGAGGGGTCTCTTCAGGGAGCCATGTATAGAATGCTACTGTAGACAGACAGGCGAAGAATCCTGATAGTACTCGGGCTACATACCACAATTGAATGTTTGGCGCTAAAATATACATCACGTAGGCAAGCGCCGCAAAAATGTTTCCGATCACAAAGCCCTTCTTCCTACCTATATAGTCTATGAGCGGTCCTGAGATGAAGGCGGAGATGAGCATCCCTAAATAAATCCCACTTATCAGGAACGCGACTTCCGCCATAGTGAGTCTCCAGAACGCGATTAGTAGGGGCATTGTAATTGCTATGACCATTTCATCCATAGCATCAGACCAGGCGCCCAGTCCTCCGACCACAGCAACCCTTTTGTAAGAAGACTTTTTCAATTCAGTCTCACTCATCCTCTCAATCCCCTTTATGGTAGTTGTCTCGATTTTCTATTAGGGATTTTTGGATATTTATTACTTTTGATAATTTTTTGAATATGCCCAGAAAATTTTATCGAAATTTAAAAAGAAACATCAGTTCTCTTTTCATTAAGTTTTCACGTTTCACATAGATATCTCCGGAGTTTAATTCTCTGTGGACGCTTTCAATGTTACTTCTTCCTAGCCCCCTTTCAGCATTTTTAAGCGTATATTCACAGTCCACTTAGAGGTCTGTTAACCAAGTCTCCAAGGTCGTCTGGATCTGTCTTAAGCTATTACTGTAACTTTCCTCTAAGCACTCGTCAGTCTTATTCAGAGTGCCTATTGATAAATCATATTTGCCACGTGCCCGAATGATACATGAACTTTTTATAATCTTCGTCTTTAAAGATTATTGAGAGATTGGAAACTTTTTTAACATTCTTTTAAGTATCGAAATAGTAGTCAGAGTCCCATTTTCAAGGGTTGAATGAATATTGAGCCGGTTTATCCATAGAATGCGGTTGCCAAGAGAGATTATTGTTGGTAAGGGGAGCTTAGAGTTTATCGGCTCGATATGTAAAAGCCTTGGATTCATTAAGAGTGCATTATTAGTAACTGGTGAGACAACGTTTGAGATATCTGGGAAAAAAGTTAAAGAGATACTTAAGAGTGAAGGACTTAAAGTCTGGGAGCATATAGTAACATCAAATACACCAACAATTAATGAGATTAAGGTATGTGAAGAAAAAATAAGAAAACTTAAGCCTCAAGTAGTTCTGGGAATTGGTGGCGGAACGAAGATCGATATTGCAAAGTTGAGCTCAGCGAATCAGGGAATTCCATTTATAAGCGTTCCAACAACGGCTTCTCATGACGGGCTCTCAAGCCCCTTTGCCTCCATCAAAGGGCTGGGAAAACCATATTCTATTATGGCTCAGTCCCCAATAGCCGTTGTAGCAGATACGGAGATCATAGGTAGATCGCCCTATAGGTTTATTGCTAGTGGTTGTGGTGACGTTATCGCGAAACTTACTTCAGTGAGGGACTGGCAGCTTGCGCATGAAAGAATGAATGAATATTATGCTCAATATACTGCGAGCATGTCTCTGATGAGCGCGCATCATTTGATCGAGAATTCTCATTTAATTAGACCTAACTCTGAAGAGGGGTTAAGGGTGCTTTTAGAATCCCTAATTAGCTGTGGTATAGCCATGGGCATAGCTGGAAGCAGTAGGCCATGCAGCGGCTCTGAACACCTATTTAGTCATGCGCTAGATTTAATAGCGCCTAAACCAGCCCTTCATGGGGAGCAGTGTGGAATCGGAACCATAATGATGGCCTTTCTACATGGGCTTGATTGGGAAATGATAAGAGATAGTTTAAGGAGAATGGGCGCCCCTGTCACTGCGGAGGAGATAGGCATAGAGCCAAAATTTATAGTTGAGGCACTTGTAATTGCGCCGAAGATTCGCCCAGAGAGATACACTATACTCCATGAAAAACCATTAACCCATGAAAAAGCTCTAACCCTAGCTAAAGAGACAGGGGTAATAGGATAATGGCGCTTAAAGATGATGGAAAGGAGAAAACCAGAAAAATCATAGTTACTATGTTGAGTGCGAGCCAATCTAGGGTGGGAGAGACGTTTATTTATAGAGGGGCTGGGAAAAGATGCTATGAATGCAAGTACTTTAATGTGTGCGCTGGAAATTTGAGGGAGGGACGAATATATAGGGTTGTTAATGTGCGAAAAAAGGCGCTTAATTGTGAAGCCTATGGTATCGAGATGCGGGTTGTTGATGTGGTTGAAGCCGAAATAAGCGCGGCAATACCTTCAAAGCAAGCTATTGAGGGTATAATACTAACATTTTATCCACAGAAATGTGAGGAAGAAAACTGTAAAAACTATGCTTTATGTTTGCCAGAGGGGCTAAGGGAAAGCGATCGATGCGAGATAGTTAAAATTTATGGGAAACTTAGCTGCCCTCGTGGGCTACAGTTGATGAAGGCGCTCCTGAGGAGGGTTCTTTCCTAATGAAGACTTCAATGAAGCGCACGCTCTTCTTTTCAGGAAAGAGTTTTTGTATATCTAGGAAGATGCCCCGCTTGATCGCCTGTAACCCATCAATATAAAAGGCTTCCTCAGGAACATTTATTGTAACACTATCTTCTCCTATTTCCAGCGTGAATTTTTCTATATCGATCTGCGGGATTCTGCGGTGAATGAGCGCTTTAATCTTTTCCTCAATTGTTTCAAGTTTCTTTCTGACGGTTACTTCATAGATTAACGTTTTACCTGCCAGTGGAGGGTTAAAGTCTAGTTGAACCCTACCGCCACTTATTGCGCGCACGGTTGCTATTTTACCGTCGATTTCAATTCTCATACCAACTTTCGGTGAGATTTTTTGGGCCAGAAATCTCCTCAAGGGATACATCTTAATTTTCTCTGGATCTCTGTTTCCAAAACCCTTCTCTGGGGGGATTTCGATAGTTGCGGTTTGCCCAACTTCAAGATTCTGTAGTGCTTCATCCAAGGCCTTTAAAATCCAACCCTCGCCGAGGACAACCAATCTTGGCTCATATATTCCACCCTCTTGATATATGCCCTCCCTCTTCGAAACCTCTTCAAGCGTTGTATCAAATACTTCTCCGGTCTCAGCTATCTTAGCAACATAGTCTATTAACAGGAAATCTCCCTTCGCGAATGGCAAGTCTATGCACCCGGCAAAGGAATAATAGATCTACAATATAAATCTTACACACAAAGAACCTAAAATTGCTCTCATTTAAGATCTATTTTCACCTTATCACCCTCAATCGTTGCCAGCGCGTAATTACCCTGCTTAGCTGGTCCAGGATTAACTATTACCGAGTTACCTATATAATCAATCCCCCTCGCCTCATGTATGTGTCCGCAGAACACTAGTATTGGCTTGTTTTCTTCAATAAATCTTCTCACGCTAATGCTTCCAACATGCGCTCCAGAGAACGTCTTATCTAGTTTAGTGTTTTTTGGCGGTGAATGTGAAATGAGAATCACATTTGGTTTCCGCGTAAGCCTATTAAGGTTTTCCACACATCTATTAAGGATTCCAGTTATTTCCTCTTCATTCATCTCAAAAAATGTGTTAAATGGTGATATGGTGCTCCCACCCAAACCAATGAAAGCTAGATTGTCGTGAAGGAAAATTTCGCCATGAATGCACGTCAAGCCCTTAATCTGTAGATCTGTTAAGGAGGGTGGATCACAATTCCCTGGAATAAAGATTATGGGGACGTTAACTTCTGTTAATGTTTCTACTAGTAAATTTTTTGCTTGCTCAACCGTGCCGAAGTTTGTTATATCCCCGCATATAACCGCTAGATCTACTTCGTACTGCCTTATATTTCTGGCGAAGGCTTTAAGAGCTCCCTTTGAACCATGAAAGTCTGTCCCAGCAATAACCTTCACGTTTTTCTCCGTGCTCAAGACCAGACCACCCAACTAAAACTCTCGGAGGTGTAAGGGCAGCTTCTGGGTCTCTTCCTCTTTTTCAGCGTTTTTCTCCATCTTCTCCCAAGCAGTCCTAGCGAAGACAGCAGCCTTCCTCGGATACTCCTCAACATCTATCTCAACAATTATGGGGAATGGTGTTGGGACAGCGAGACCCCAGATCAGCGCCTCATGATCAGCTAAGCCCGGCAGATAATCCTTAAGTCTCTCTGATCCATACTCCGTATACTCTAAAATTGCATTTTGGTCGTTTCCACTCCTAAGCCTAAAGCACGCTACTGTGTTACATTGTGAAATGCAGCTCTTGAGGACGTATGCTGGTCTCTGCGTCATTATCACTAAGCCTACATTATATCCCCCAGCTTGACTTATAGTTTCAACCATTGAGGCTTTGACCTCCGATTGAGCACTAGACTCCTTTATCTCGATTCCTTTCTCTGGAGCAAAATACTGTGCTTCCTCAATAACTATAATGCATGCGAAGTCTCCATAATCTTTTCTTCTCATGGCATACTCTCTTATCTGGTTTAGAATGTTGCTTGCAGTTCTATGCTGCGCCTCAATATCCGTGTCGACTGAAAAATCAATTATAAGAGCATAACTCTTCAATATCTCCTCTATGATGTTTAGTGGTTCAACCTGCCTATCTAAGAAATCACCTTTATTTTCTATGAACCACTTAATACTGCTGAAATATTTGTTCTTGCTCTCAGAGGTTTTAACTATTCCTCCCTGATCTATAATCTCACGAACCTTAATGATTAAGTTCTTTCTGGAGAGGTTAATCCCATCGGATAATAGTGATCTGGCGGCCTCGAGAACGATATCTCGTCCCTTACCCTTTAACCCGATCTTTTCGACGATAAGTCTAGGATTAGATATGGGCGGCGTAAACATATTATATGGGATTACTCTGGCACCATACTTCACTAAGCCGGAATACTCCCCTCTCCTATCAAATATGACGAAGCGCGGTTTCGGCTTAAGGCTGTGGGCGCTTGCAACCAAATTAATTATGAAGCTTGATTTTCCGGATCTAGTCATGCCTGCCACGAACATGTGTCCTCTCGCTATAGCATTTAAGTCTATGTATGCTGGAATATTTGTCCCCCTAATTCTTCCTATCGCAAGCAAAAGCGAGTCGCTTGAGTCGCTCTTAAATGTTAGAAAGCGCCGCAAGAATTCTTCACTCGGCTCGTAGACGCAATCCCATGGTGAAGGAGCAACCTCCATTAATCGCCATTTTCTCTCTTCATCATAATACCCTAATATCTCAGCTAACGCAATTGTATATTCAAGTCTCTTCCCATAATCCGCCCTATAACCTTTCTTACCAGCTAGTGGTCCGATCCTTCCAGTGATCATCTCTGGGTTATATGGCTGAACTCTAAATACTCTTGTTAGAACGTATGTCTTAGGCTTGAGAGGATGCTCAATAAAATAGAAGTAGTTTACTTTGGCTTGTTTCTCCTCCATAACCACGAATGAAAGTAAGTCATGTGTGCAGCCCGAGAGGGCATACCCAATCGGTCTTAATTCCTCCGAATTATTAGCATTGTTATTTAACATTTTTCAGTCGCCATTCTTCTCATATTTCAAGAAGATTCTTTAAATATTCTCTATCCCCGATGACCCATCTCTCGCCATGCTGGAGTGAAAAGAGGTTTAGGTCCTCCTGACTTAAGTCGCCCTTCTTCACGAGATCCAGCGCTTTTGAATAAATTATAAGAGTTCGAATATTTGAGAGAAACGATGATATCTTAACTAAATTATCAACCTCATTTAATGCAAAGGGTATCCCATATTCCTCAGAAGTTGCCAAGATTATTGAGCTAATATCCCTAAAACTATCTATACAGTATCTTGGAAACTCTAATCTAAATGGCGTCGTAAACCCGGTTTTAATATAGGAGAAATAAATGTCAAAAACATTCTCTATATCCGTTTCTGAGACACCCATTTTATGGCAAGTATTCCTGTACCATTTAAGAACCATGTTCTCCTTTTGGATAGGTTTTGGCTCCGTATACTCACCCATACTTAGCACCGTATCCAAGAGCGCGGTATCTCTCATCTTTGGGAAGCCCAGCTCAGCACATATATCGTTCACACGAGTTCTCTTCACAAAGCCCACTATTGGAATGTCCATTTTAAAACAAGTATATATTAATTCTATTGATTTGAGAATTGTTAGATTGAAATCCCTCTTATACTCTTCTGTAAAACCAGGTCTGATTGGTAGAAGCCAATAATTTAGTAGTAATGAGCCGTCTATGATAACATATTTTGGTCTCCAGCGTTCGATTGCATCTAAAGTTACCTCAAATTGTAGCTTGGATGCTAGGAGAGATTCTCGGTCATGGGCACGCGGCTCATCAGGCCATACGTCCTGCTCATCAACCTTAAATATTGGCTCATCGACAATCTTTTTCCCCTCCGTGACTATAGCTGCAGATGCATAGAAGGGTATAAACGCTGACCTAAAATCTACACCATTATTGCTTGCATCTGAGGCAACTAGCCGTGAGTTGGATACACTTTCATCTACAACGAACTTATTAATAGAAATCTTCTTCTTTAAATCTTCCACCAACTTTCTCCGCCTGTCATTATATTCCCTTAACTTCCTGACTATTGCGTCAGTCCCGCTATTAATAAGTTCATCATAAAGCTTTGGATGTAAAGTTTCCTGCTCATCCTCACTAATTATCGGCGAGAGAAAAGTCTTTATGAATGGAAATGCTCTTCTGGCAAGATCCCGATAATCTAGTCTATTCATACTAACCATAGATTTTAAAGGACGATTTTAAGTTTTATGGGGACTAAATGGATATGGTCTTCCAAATTCGTTTAAGAAGAATATTTCCTCCCGTGGCTTTCTCGGCCTGGGCTCAGGCTTCTCATCTGGATATCCAATAGTCAACAATATTACTACTTTAAGATTCTCAGGAACCTTAAGTAACTGCTTAACTTTTTCCTCATTAAACCTACCTATCCAGCATACACCAAGCCCCTCCTCACACGCCTCAAGCGTCATGAAGCTGGCCGCTATAAATGGATCCTGGCTAAACCGTGGTGAGATACTAGGGTCGCCTAAGACCGCTATCACAACTCCAGCTTCACCGACATGTCTCTGCCCATCACATGCCTCGACAAGTTTACTCTTAATTTCATCATCCTCAACAACTATAAAGAACCATGGCTGCGCATTACGTGCCGAAGGCGCTAGTCTACCAGCCTCAAGAATTCTCTCTAAGATATCTTTTGGCACGCTCTCTCTCCTATACTTCCTTATAGATCTTCTTTCCAATATCAGCCTAAAAACCTCCATTTTTCCACTCCCTAATATAATATTGCTTCACGAACCTCCTTTATATCTCAGAGATTCTTATAAAAGTTATAATGGTCAGTCAAAAATGCGGAGGAAATTAGTTTTTCATTTTCACTTCAGCGGTCTTTATTTTAAGGACCCCCCAGCTTTTCATTGCTTCACAGATTCACATGAGCTTTCTCTCTTGTTCAGCTTCTCTATTTAGAATTGCTTTAGAAAATTTCCTCTTAGGCTAATTTATGCGTTGATCAGAAGGGTTTTTGTGGGTTTAAAAATGTAAAGAAGGCTTTAATGGCTTCAATGTTTCCCTCATTTCTAGCAATTTTCTCCAATACTCTTCCCTCAATCTCAGATACAAATTCGTCAGTGAATTTTGAGGAGATATTTACGAGACTATCCACTAAGTCTAAGGCTAGTGGGAGGTTTGTTGCCTCATTAAATAAATTCTCCTCCGATAATATCTCTTTTAAATCCATTGCGTTAGGGTACTCAAGCTCGCAGGGTGGAACGCCGGGGTAAAACCTAACCTGTGCCCTTCTCATCTGATCAAATCCATCCTTCGAGAGCCCTAGCTTCTCAAATGGAGAGTATATACTTTTTTCAGCCTCCTTAATTAAAGAATCTCTGGCCAAACTGAGGGGCGGTGCTTTCAGTGAGGCAAGATAGGCAACTTTAGTATATATTGAGGGATGATGATCTTTAACAATGCTACTATACTCAAAAAATGTTTTTTCGGGCATCAGCAACGAGAAGATGTGTTTATCGAGAATATTTATGAAGTCTTCAAGACCACTTTCTAAAAGCAGCCAGCCCCCGAGGATTCTAGAGTGGCTCCTCTTTACAACGCCCAATACTTTTCCGCTCTCCCTTAGCTCCTCTGTTAAGTTAAATATATCCTCAATAATCTCCTTCTCTCTCCTCTCTAACCGTCCGCTCTTCATGATGCTTAAGGCTGGGAAAATAAAGCTGTAAAAGCTTCCATCAATGAAAAGAAGGTCACAGTCCTTTAGAGCCTCTCGGGCAACTTTTCTTTCATTTTTGATTGTCAGGAGATCAAATAAGCGCCTGCTGTTCTCCCTAGAGAAGGCTTGCATACATCTGAAGACTCCGGGCTCAAACCTCTCTCTTCTCTCAGCTCCCCTTAAATAGACTATTCCAGTGGCATAAACGCCATATTTTATACCGAGTCTTTCGCTGAGTTTTGGCGACCTTGAACTATCAACAGCCGCGATAATGGATTTTTTGGTTTGTATTGGAATCGACCGAATATTCTGGCATAGCATGTCCTTAATCTTCTTGAGACTCATATTAATTCTTCTTATCGCCTCAGAAAGATCATCGGCTTCCTTTTCAGCCAGCTTAAAAAAGATATGCTGTAAATCTACTGGTAACTTAATCCATTCTGGAGCTTCATTTAACATTTCGCTCATCGATTATCTCGCTCCGGTTGGTGGATTATATGTTATTAGTAATGGCACGGGGGATGGGTTCATGGCGCCAGCAAAATAAAATCTTCCCGGCTTTAGCTGTAATAGATGAGTAGACGATATTCCGTACGGCGATAGCCACTCTGAGGCTCCGCCTTCGCCGCTCGCATCTAACGGATGTATTCTACCGAAGAAGTGCGTATTTAGATTCCTTCTAACAGCAGCATTTACACCTATCTCGCCCTTTATGCCCTGAGATATAAGTGTTAAGTTCAACATTCTCTTTCTCCCAAGAGCCGCCAAATTCTTTATCATCTCACATGTCTCAGCCTGTATGCCCCGCGCATCCCATGGAGCATATTGTGGGGCTTCATCTATTATAAGAGCAACCTTAAGGTTTCTTCCAGATTCCATTAAACTGTAGAGGTACTTTGATAATGATAGGAAGAAGCCTAGCTTCGCCTCCGTTAACGCGCCGCCCATATCGATGGCTAACATGCCTTTACGCTCTAGCTCCATAAAGAGTTCTTCTATGCTTAAGACTCCCATAACTGGCTGCAAGTCTGAGGGCTTCAGCTTCCTAAATACTCTTCTAATCGCTCTCTGGGCTGCGGCTCTCGAGATCTTATGCTCTATAGTGATCACGGCGCCTTCAATATAATTTTTCATCTCTTTATAGAGGTGTTCATAGGGATTATCAGAGTTTAAGAGAGCATTCTTAACCTTTGCATGCCATCCATCTATAAACTCATCAAAAAATTCCCTGACGTTCTCATTCCTTGAGAAATTAAAGGTTTTATTGCTGAAGTAACTCATTATGGATTCCTCGTCAAGCGCTATCTCTGATAGTTTGACAATTTCGTCACTTTTTAATAGCGGCACATAGTCGCTTCCACTCCAATCGAGTATAAGCACCTTATAACCAACCTGCCTATATAACGGGATGAGAATATACCTTGTAAACCAGGATTTTCCGCATCCAGTGCTCCCGTATACGCCGACATGATATGGTATAAAGTTTTTGTCAAAGGGTACTTTCCAGTTGGGGTGTCCCTCTATGTAGGCGTCAGACCACACAACATCTTTCCCTTTCGCAATATACTCTAGAGGCTTATCATCCTTATCCTCAAGCAGGTAGACTGGTGATCTAGGCTGGATTATTGTTCTATTTGGCTCTATACCCTCATTCGTTATAACGCCTATGGGTTCGATCGCAAATGAGTATACTTCCCTAGCCCCTGATGGTTCACCACCATATCTCAAGTATGCGACATCGGGTCTATAGGAAGTATAGCTTAAAAACTCATTTTTCCCAAGCCCCTCCCTTAAAACGCCAAGTATCTCGTTAATCGGATTTGTTTCCCCACCGTTCTTGATTAAAACTAAGTCTTCGGCTACAATATAATTCTCCATGCCCTTAAGTAAGATGAGTCTAGCCTTAGTCTCCGTGGCCCCATCTGCAACTCTGCCAATAAGCTTCAATAACCCCACCAACAGATTTGAATTTCATAAAAATTATTTCTGGATAGAAAGTATTAAGCATTAGGCTGCTCGTGCTAAAACTTTGGTGAGAGCAAAATTATCCAGTCTCTAAGACCCCCATGGAGTATCTCCCTACTACTGATAACTTCGTAGCCAGTCTCAACGGCAATTTTCTCCAGGAGGCCTTTATGGATTGTGAGTAAACAGATCCTTGAGCTTTCTTTCAAGAAGGGCTTAAGCGACCTTAGAAAATCCATGTAGATTGATGGAACCGCCTTTAACCTACCACTTCTAATACCAAAGGGAAGGTTTGAGACAACCTTATCAGCCTTCCAGCTCCGTGGAAGAATCTTCTCAAGTCTCCTCGCATCTCCAACAATAAATTTGACTTTATCCCTAACGCCAGCAACCTCAGCATTCTTTAAGGCACCCTCAATACTCTTTGGGCTTATATCAACCCCAATTAACTCAAGATCGCTCCAGACTTGAGCAGCCTCAATGATTATTGTTCCACCGCCACAGAATGGATCTAAGACAGCATCACCAGGTCTCACACCAGCAATTCTCAGCATAGAATATGCTATTACTGGATTCAGCGCGGAATAGTGCTGGAAAGCCCTTGGATAGCGTATTTTAAGCGACATCTTGGTCTTCTGTATGCCTACAATGCATAAATTGTGGACTACATCAACCCTCACAATAGTCTCAGGATTTTTGAGGTTGACCCTCCGACCATACTTATCCACAAGCGCTTGCCCGGCAACCCTCTGTACATCTATGCTTGTAAACTTATGTGATCCAATCCTTTCGCATGTAACCCTAAAGGTTGAGCCTAATGGTATATTAAGGCCGTAGACTCTACTGTAAATCTGATCTAACCCACTCCTATCACTTTCAACCTCAAATACATTTATTAGCTCTATAATATGCTCAATACTTCTCAACATAAACACTCTGCCCGCCTGGCTCAAGGGAACTCTTAATAAAACTCTGCCGCCAACATTTCCAAATCTCAATTTTGCATCTAAAACATCAATCTTCTCACGGGCTTCCTCTAGGACTATATCCTCTAAGCCTGGCATCGTCGTAACTATAAAATCAACCGTATAGGCAGGTAAAGAGCCACTATACCCAGCACCTACCTCAGCATGCCCGCCAAACATAACCCATAATTCTTAAGATGAGCGATAAATAAAATCTATTTTTAATAATGTATCATCTAAGAGCGTCGAGATGACAAAATGTTAATGTTAGATGAGGTGACTTGTCCTTTTCTCATTTTCTGGTTAGATCCTTAAGCCTTCTTAGGAACCTGTCGTAGCTGATATTGTATCCATCTTCTTTTAATCTGAGCCATGCATACTTCTTTGATCCATATTTCGCATACTTTTTGATGTATTCGAGGAGTATGTTATCCGAAACTTTCTTAGGCCGGCCCTTCTGCTTCCCTTGGCGCCAGGCCTCCTCCTGTCTCTCCTTTATTCTTTTCCTCTCAAACTCTGCAACCCAGCTGAGGATGCTGAGCACAAGCTTCCTAACGTTATCGTCCATTGTTTGCAGCCAGTCCTCTTTAACCGTGATAACCTTGTATCCCCTGCCTTCGAGGGATAGAACCATGTTTAATGTGTCGAGCATTGTCCTTCCAAACCTATCGAGGCTCCACGCTATAATGGCGTCTGGCTTAATGGCATCAAGCTCGGAGAGAAGCCTCTGAGCTTCGGGTCTCTCAGCAAATGGCTTGGCCCCGCTCTCACCCTTATCCACGTAGACGCCTACCAGCTCAAAACCTCTGTTCTTAGCAAACTCCTCAATGGCGCCAACTTGAACCTCCTCATCCTGCTCACGAGTAGAGACGCGAATATACCCAACAGCCCTCAAAACGAATCCCTCAAACCGACATAAATCTTGAGAACTTATAACCATTTTTAACATACGAAAATATGACTTTAGCCATCAATTGGTATAAGTCCACTTATGTCGGCAGAAAGTCTAAATTCCCGCAAAATATCTGGGACATTAACCCTTTAGACGCCAAGCGGCTCTATCCACGTTAATCTAAAACGGACGGCGGTGAGCCATCTTACTCAATAACCTTTTTATTCCCTTTTTAAAGTCTTCCTGATTACTGGCCCGTTTGGACTTATTTCCTCAAAGATTATCGCCTGAAATTTATAAATTTTTGTTCCTTTTAGAAGCCAGCTATCTGGAGACAAACCAGCCTTAAGGCAGCATTGGCATAGGAATTCCTCCTCATCCCATCCCCACTCAATGGGAACCTGCGGCAATAATAGACCCCTATAGAATCCCCTCTCAACTATTAGTCCATCCTCACCAACCTTTATTTTTGACGGATACTCCATTGGCGAATCAACCTTAATTAGCTCTGGCTCAGTTAAAACGCTCACCTCAAAAACTACATTATCGAGCTCATCGATCCTCATTGGCGGGAAGCGGGGGTCTCTCGTTGCTGATTCTATAGCGGCCTCTATAACAGCCCTAACTAGGGGATAGATTGGATATGGAAAGCCTATACAGCCTCTGAGAGATTTTTCACCATTAATCACATTATTTATTGTAACGAAAACCCCCCTCTTCACGAGTAAGTTCGGCGAAACCTCTTTAGGCGGACTGATTATTTTCCCATCCTTAAGATTCTCTAAGACAGCCCTCCTCGCAAGTTTAACAAGGAATTCTCCTTCCTCATCACTTAAATCAAATTTCATTACACCACCTTTCTTCATAAAAATAAAAGAGCTTCACAAGTTAATCTAAAATGTGATGGATTCTTCTTTGATTCCATTCTTCGTTACTATTAATATATCTATTCCGTCGCCGCTCATGGCATCACGACTTATCGCGGACTTTATAGCCTTTATAGCTAATTTTTTCCCCTCTTCAACGGTCATCCCCTCCCTATACTCGCCTTCTAATACACCTATCGCTATCTCCGCCCCAGAACCAACAGCAGCATATTTATCTGGTATTGTTGAGCCTAATAGGTCAAGCACATATAATGATGGCCCCTCATCATCAATGCCGCCAATTATCGTCTCAGTTATATATGGGATTAGCCTACGGCTGAAGAGTAGATTAGACATCACCTTCGCCGCAGCCTTAACGCTTATGGGACGCCTCGTCTCAAGTTTAAAGAGACTTGCATATACCCCGATCTCGCGCACCAGTATTTGCATATCGGAGACAAGACCGGCGCAGGCCGCGCCTATGTGATCAGAGATTTTAAAGACCTTCTTAGCAGAACGACTCAGGACAAAGTTGCCATAGGAGACCCTCTTCTCTGACGCTAAAACGACACCATCAGAGCATACTATTCCAACAGTCGTTGCCCCTGGAATCGTTAAATATTGAGTCAATATGGCCCTCTCCGCTTTAAAATTATGGACTAAAATATTTGTTGAGTTTTTCGTTAATAAACTTTTTTAAGCATTGTTTATCTCCCTAATAAAGAATATCATTACTTAGTTTCACGCGGTGATCGATTACCGGTATGCCCTCTTCCAGCAATAACTTTCTCCGCTTCTCGACTTCTTCAGGAGTTTCACCAACTATCCGTCCATTAGATCTGACAACTCTATGACATGGAATTATTGGTGAAAGTGGATTCTTATGTAAAGCATTTCCAACAGCCCTAAACGCCCTAGGCCGTCCAACTTTTTCGGCTATACGCTTATATGTAGAGACTTTTCCTTTAGGTATCTTAGAAACCTCTAACAAGACAGCTCTCTCAAATTCTGTCATTTGAAGGAGATTCTTGATTAGATCCTCGTTATAATCTCGACACATTTAAATCATGATAAAATAAATAACCTTGAAGTATTTAATAGGTTTGCAATAATGAGTGGGGAGCGAAAGAGAAGGGGATGGAGAAAGAGAGCAATAGTAAAGGTAATGCGAAGTTTATTAGAGCACTTTATGTTGGGCGTTTCCAGCCATTTCACCTAGGCCATCTTGAGGCAATAAAATATATTCTTAGTACCGCTAATGAGATAATAATTGCTGTCGGCAGCTCTCAGGAGAGTCACACCCTTGAGAATCCATTCACAGCTGGTGAAAGAATTTATATGATTAGGCTCGCGTTGGATGAGGAGAAGATTGATCCACGCAGATACTACATTATCCCGGTTGCAGATGTCTACATCCATAGCCTATGGGTCTCCCATGTGTGCTCCCAAGTCCCGAAATTCGATGTAGTATATTCGAATGAACCGCTGACTAGACGCTTATTTATTGAGAGTGGCTTTAAGGTTGAATCGATACCTTTCTATAAAAGAGAGATCTGCTCAGCAACCGAGATTAGACGAAGGATGCTCCTAGATTTAAACTGGGAAGAGCTCCTCCCAAAAAGTGTCGCCGCATATATTAAGGAAATAAATGGTGTTGAAAGATTAAAGGATCTTGCAAAGACCGACAAGATAATATCCTTAAGAAGCTAAGTACCTAGTTAATACTCAAGTGAGAGTGAAGCTTTACGCGTCTTCTCAGCAGCTGCTTTAATAGCTCTCATAAACGCATGCCTTACTGGGAAGCTCTCTAGCTCAAATAGCCCCTCTATAGTGACACCTCCAGGGGTTGTGACCATAGCACATATTTCAGATGGAGTTTTCTTGCCCTCAAGGATCAGTTTCCCCGTCCCAACCATCGCCTGCGCAACCATCATTAGCGCTAGATCTCTTTCAAGACCTATTTCTAGACCAGCGTACATCATGGCTTCAGCTACAAGCGACATGTAGGCTGGCGCACAACCATTTAGGGCGGTTATGGCATCCATGTTAGTCTCATCAACCATTTGAATCCTTCCGAGAGACCCGAACACCTTTGTAACAACTTCGATGTCTTCTTGGCTTACGTTTTGGTCAGCAGAAAGGGCTATAAACGCTTCACGAACGAGCACCGCTAAGTTTGGCATAGCTCTAAATATTTTTGCGCCCTGTGCTACTCTTCTAAGGAAATTTATTGGTACAGAAGCTGCCACGGAGACTAGTATCTTGCCTTTTATCTCCTCATTAACTTCTTTTAACAGATCCTCAACATCCTTTGGTTTAACACAAAGTATTGCGATCTCGGCTTTTCTAACAGCCATTTTGTTATCCTTCGTGACCTTAAAACCGATCTTTTCAAGCTCGCGTATGCGCTCTTCTCTCTTTTCAGTAATTATAACTTCATAGCCACTTGAACTTAGAGCTCTCGCGATAGCCTCGCCCAAAACGCCGCCGCCCAGAATAGCAATCAACATTTAATATCGCCCCAATGCATATAAATCTACTAAAGATCTAAATATAGTTTTATGATACCAAATTTGACCATATTGTCACGGCGCAATAATTATTTTTCTCTATATGCAAAATTAATCCTGTAGATTCTCGTTAAATTGGGAGGTGTGAAGGTTTGTCTACATGTTGCTTTTGGCTCCTGGATATAAATTATAGGGTTAGGGATCATAAGCCTGAGATTTGGCTTTGGGGTATAGATGATAGGGGAGAGAGAGTTCTTGTCATAGATAGGGGTTTTATAACATATTTTTATGTAATTCCCGAAGAGGGGGAAAATGCTGAGAATCTTGCTGAGAGGATAAGGCGGATGAGCGGTAGCTTACCTTATATCGTTGGTTTAGAGGTCGTAGATCGGAAGTTTTTTGGAAAGCCAGTAAAAGCTGTTAAAATTTATTGTCAAGATCCAGATATAGTGCAAGAGTATATTAAGGTGCTTTCAAAGGTTAAGGGCGTCGGTAGTTTTCTTGAAGATGATATCAGATATACTATGCGCTATATGATTGACAACAATATTGTCCCATGTGGTTGGCATAAGATAGAGGTTGAAGAGGAATCTAATATACTGAATGCACAGGTCGATAGAGTATTAATCGCAAAGTCGAGACCAAAATATTTGCCGGAGATCATTGAAAATCCAAAGTTAAAAATCCTAGGTTTCTCAATCATAAGTTATAGTCAAAAAGGTTCCCCAAAACCTGAAAAGAACCCCATTATAATAATTTCAGCTATGACAAATACTGGTGAGGAAAAGCAGTTCATTGCGGAGAAAACAGGAGAGGATGGAAAAGTCATTAACGAGTTTATAGAATATTTAGGAGATTTTGACCCGGATATAATTATTGGTTTTGAGACAAACAGGAAGGATATACCATATTTGATGACAAGGGCAAGAATAAACGGGATTCCTCTAAAGATTGATAGAACTGGCGCAGAGCCCCATACAAGCACATATGGGCATATCTCCATAACTGGTAGGGCCAACATCGACCTCTTTGATTACGCGGACGAATTTCCTGAGGTTAAAATTAAGACTCTAGAATATATAGCAGATTACCTTGGAATTATGAAAATTAAGGAGAGAACGTTGATAGAAGATATCGAGTATTCTCATTACTGGGATGACCCAAGGAAGAGACCAATATTATTAAAGTTCTCTATGGATAATACGAGATGCATAATGGGTATAGCCGAAGCAATCCTGGACTTTGCCATCCAGCTCTCGAGCCTAGTCGGTTTGCCATTAGATCAAGTGGGCGCTGCGGCGACCGGATTTAGGGTTGAATGGTTTTTAATACGCCACGCACACCAAATGGGCGAATTAACACCAAAAAAAGTTGAGAGACCATATACCCCATATGCTGGAGCCCTCGTCTTAGAGCCTAAGCCAGGGATACATGAAAATATAGCGGTCTTAGACTTTAAATCCATGTACCCTAATATAATGATAGCGTATAATGCTTCGCCAGACACTTATATTTCGCCGGGAGAGCCGGAGCCGGAGTCTGGCGTCTTCATAGCGCCTGAAGTTAATCATAAGTTCAGGAAAGAACCACCAGGATTTTATCGTGAAGTTCTCACAAAACTTATTAAAGCAAGGGATCAGGTGAGGGCGGAGCTTAAGAAAGTTGACCTTGGATCCATTAAATATAGGCTTCTTGACGCCCGCCAGAAGGCAATCAAGGTGATTGCGAATGCGACATATGGTTATGCTGGATGGATAGGTGCAAGATGGTATATTAAACCCGTCGCTGAGGCAGTTACGGCGTGGGGTAGACATATAATTATGGATACTATAAAAATTGCAAGAGGGCTTGGTCTAGAGGTAATTTATGGTGACACGGATAGTATCTTTGTGAAGAATGATCCAGAAAAAATAGAGAAATTATCTAAAATCGTTGAGGAAAAATATTGTTTAGAGATAAAGCCAGATAAAGTATATCTACGCGTACTTTTCACCGAAGCTAAAAAGCGCTATTGTGGGCTAATGCCTGATGGAAGACTCGATATAGTTGGATTAGAGGTTGTTAGAGGGGATTGGGCAAATGTTGCGAAGGATATTCAAGAAAAAATTTTAGAGATAATTTTGAAGGAGCGATCTGTAAATAAATCGGTTGATTATGTGCGCAAATATATAATGGATTTAAGAAGGAGGAAGGTTCCATACCGAGATTTAATAATATGGAAAACGTTAACAAAGTCCCCTGAGGAATATGAGGTGAAAGCACCGCATGTTGAGGCTGCGAAGCTTCTTCAGAGAGAGGGCTGGACGTTGACCGTTGGTGACAAAGTTGGTTATGTCATAACAACCGGGTCGGGTAAGCTTCATGAACGGGCGAAACCATACTTCCTAGCATCCTATGATGAAATCGACATAGAATATTATGTGACAAACCAGATAATCCCAGCTGCTCTTAGGATACTCTCATTGTTCGGTATTAGAGAGAACGATCTATTGCCCCCTAAGACAGGAGATACTCAAACGTTACTCGAGTTCTTCAGGAGAAGCTAGATGGCATATAGTAAACTTAGTCAAGTATATCGTCAAATGTCAGTAAGGAGACTCCTAAAGGCTGCTTTATAACGTCTGAGATTCGTGCTCCAATGAGGTATTTAATATTTCTTTCACTGGCTATATCAACAAGCCTTTGAGTTATTATTCCATCGAAGACTACAGTATTTACACCTTCAATTTCCCTAAGCTTTTCAGCAAGCTCGCTTACAGGGAGTCTACTAATCCTTTCCATCTTTTCATTAAAGAGAATCGCCTCAAGGCTCCCTTTAAGCTCCTCTGCAGCCTCAACTATCTCCTTTGATACGAGAACTCTTTTACGCCTCCTCCGCCGCTCAAGAATCTCCTCAACTGGAACCTTGGCTCGTAAAGCTTCCTCAATCTCCTTAGCCGTTAAATCCTCAACTTCCTTTCCCCTAGGTGCCCTAGCCACATACTTTATATTAGCGACATTCAACAGCTCCTTTAGAATTAAGTCCCCGCCATGATCGCCATCCAGAAAAGCTGTCGCTTCTTTCTCCCTAGTTAACTTGATGACTGTATCAGGTATTTTAACACCCTCTAGCGCTATAACATTGTATATACCATGTCTAACAAGATTTATTACATCCGCTCTGCCTTCAACAATGATTATTTCTTTCGCAGAATCTATTTCCGGACCAGCTGGAAGCTTCTCCGGACCATACTCCCTTATCCTTGCCATTCTGAGTATTTCTGAAACTTCTTTTAGCATCTCTTCGGTCTCTGGCAACGTCTCGAGACTCCATTTCTGAAGTATCTCCTTCGCCCTCTCAATTATAGCTTTTCGCTTAGTCTCCCTTATGTCCTCAATCTTCTCCAAAGTTATTTTAGCTATACATGGTCCAATCCTGTCTATACTCTCAATGCTCGCGGCTATAATTGCTGTTGAGACTTTATCTAGACTTGTTGGAATAATTATTGTCCCCGTTGTCTTGTTATCTCTTTGCGAGGTTATTTCAACCTCTATCCTACCAACTCTACCTGACTTCTGAAGTTCTCTTAAATCTAATTCCGCCCCGAAAAGTCCCTCTGTTTGACCGAAGATTGCGCCAATAACATCTGGCTTCTCAACTATTCCATCAACATCAAATCTTGCCCTGATTATATATTTTATTGCCGATGAATGCGAACTCATTAATCATAACCTCCAAGCAACGGGATAACCTCAAACTACCAATAATATTTTTACTTCTCTGAAACTTTATCAACATTATTCTTACATATATTTTTCTTTTCAGTCATTAAATATATCCTTTTCAACCTTCTTTCTTAGGTTTTTCAAGTAGACTGCTAATCCCTCTATATCTTTTATATCGTTGCCAAGCAAACCGCATAATTCCCTCCAAAACCTCAAATTAACCTTTACTCTCATCCCCTCAAAAGATCTACATAAGCGTATTGCAAGCTCTCTTCCTCTCCTATCAAAGTCTGTTAGTAATATGATTTCTCTATCTGAGAGGGAGATCTCATCTATAATTTCCTGAAGGGTTTTTCCACCAGACTTAACAGCTACTATATTATCTTTAATTCCGATGGCTCTAAGAGAAACGATGTCTTTCTCTCCCTCAACAATTAGTAACGCGCCTGCTGAAACCTCATCTTTAAGTCTCTCAATTAAATAATTTAATTTTTCAAGTTTTCTCTCGAGACACACCACAGCTACTCTCACTTTTCCTAAATAGTTATACTAAGGTCTTAAAAATTTAATGATTACTATCGGCTTATGCTCCAATCTTTTAAGCATATCCCATGTCACACCAGTTAGACTTACACAAAACCTCTCAGCCATATCCCAAACAGTGGAGCCTGATCCGTGCCCTCTAGCCTTCTCGGCAATATCAGCTATGTTAAGCGCTAAATCCACACCTATTATAGCGCCAGCCACCGCAAGCGGCGTGGGCTTACGCTTAAGTTTGAGAGATCTGCCAACAACATATGCTATAAATCCAAGGAGAGTATGTATTCCCTTTAATGGCCGCAGTCTATGTGTGAAATGAAAATTTCTAAAGGAATACGTTTTATCCGTGTCAACAATCATTACTACTAGATTTATTCCAAGCCTACTTTTTAGGTACTTATGGATCTCCTCAGCAATTTGTTGAGCACTTTTTAGAGGGAGACTAACATATGCGTAGGGGAGGTTGCTTCCGTCTATGCCGCCTTCAGAACCCCACATTAAAGCGTGAAGAAAGCCAGCATATCTCAATGCGACTTCCTTATGGGCTGCGCCCTCCCTGAGCGGGTAATTTCTTAAACGCATAACATTTCTCTTCTTTAAGTGGCATAGGGGCCCAAGAAAATATCCCCAAACAAATCTCATCCAGAAGCGAGCTAGGAAGCGAGCAAGGAGACTTGGCTTAATGTTCTCTTCATTAATTAGTAGTTTCTTCGCCACACAAATTGCTTTCTCGGAGATGACTATTATATCGCCGTTAGAAACCCTCCCCTCTATAGCCTTTAATATCTTCTCCAGATAATTTTCTCCAGGCATCCAATACTCGGTCTTGATAGCTTCCGCATAAAATTTATGCACAATATATATCTGAGGAAGAGACTATATAATTGTTGGGGTAAAACGGTAACAAGATTTGCGGAGAAGCATGTTATTATCTAAGGAAAAGTCAATTCATTTAAGTGATGAGTTAAAGAGAGAACTCCATTCACTTCTGAATAATAAGATTACTGATGTTTTTGCTGGTTTAGTTTATGGGGCGTATGCTGGAGGATATGCGGATGAAAAAAGCGCGATAGATGTTTTAGCCATAACTGAGTCAAAAAGAACTATTTTAAGGTGCTGGTCTGAATGGATAGCAGATAAGAAGGTTCGCTTATTAGTAGTCAACAAGAGTAGTTTCGAAAAAGATATTAAATATGAGTATTTTGGTGGAATATTCTCTGAAAACCTTATAACCCCTTATGAGCCGATTATAGGCGCGGATTATTTATGGGACCAAGAGATCAGGGTAAAAAAGAATACTGTAAATAATATCTTGACCAACTTAGTCTTAGGTTTCCCAGAAATGTCAAGGGACTTTTTGATTAAACCTGAGTACTTCATGTATGAGTATTTTATGCGTAGGGCAATCCTCTTCCCGCCGATCTCCTATCGCTTTATAAATATTCTAAGGGGAAAGCGAAAGGAAAGAAATCTTGCTAAAATGATTGGGGGATTTAGGGTCGTAATAAAGGAGCTTATTGATGAAGGATCTCTTTACACGGTTGATGAGAGCTTCCTTAAGATATCTGATGAATATATTACTAAAGCTAAGAGGAGACGCGGATACTATTTAGCGGGCCTATTTAATGCTGTTAGAATTAATATAGTCCGCTATCTCCTCGGAATTTTTCCAGGAATTAGGGAATCCCTTTTAGATGAGGGCAGAATATGTAAGACATATTATCTAGGAGACCTCTCTAAAAATCCTCTAAGAGCACTTGAGAATCCGAGAAAACATATCTTTGTGCCGACAGCATTAGGTATAATGCCATTTAGTGAAAGAATGAGTGTGGAAGAAGCTGTTAGGAAGCTTATTGTTAAAGGTTCTGTTTCTGCCGCATATAGCATTAAAAAGCTGGGCGGGGCCTTTAACAGCGTATATATCTTAAGATTTTCCAGGGGAGAAGAGAGGAAGATTGTTATTAAAGTGTTTAAGGATTGGTATGGCTGGAAATGGTTCCCAATAACCCTTTGGACTCTTGGAACAAGAAACTTCGCCGTGCTTGGAAAAACTAGGCTTGAGAGGGAATACACAATAAACAGATTTTTATATTCTAATGGAATTAATGTTCCAGCGATAATTTATGTAAGCCCAGAAGAAAAAATCGTTATTCAAGAATATATTGAGGGCATAACGGTCTCCAAAGTGATTAAACAGTTACGTGATGCAATAGGAGAAGAAAAAAGAAATCTTCTTGAGGTTGTCAGAAAAATAGGATGTGAAATAGCTAGGATTCATATGTTGGGTGTATCTCTTGGTGATTGCAAACCCGAAAATATAGTAGTGGCAAATGATGGAAAGATATTTTTTGTAGACCTCGAGCAAGCGGAAAGAGGTGGAGACCAAGCATGGGATATAGCCGAATTTCTGTATTACTCAGGACACTACATTTTACTGCCAGCAAACGTTATTGAGGAAATTGTAAGTGAATTTATAAATGGATATATATCATCAGGCGGAAATATAGAGAACATTAAAAAGATCCTGTCACCTAAATATATAAGAGTGTTCAGTTTTTTTACATCACCATATACGCTTTTAGCTATAGTAAACTCATGCAAAAATCTGTTGAAAGCGCTAGAGTATAGTTAAAACTGGGAGAGATGTAGATTGGTAGTTAAAATATCCTTCTATGGCGGCGTGAATGAGGTTGGCGGCAATAAAATCCTAATAGAGGATGAGGATACGAGGATCTTCTTTGATTTTGGAGCTTCTTTCACTTTGAGAAACAAATTCTACTCTACGCCCTTCCTCTCGCCAAGAAATTGCATTGAGATGATTAAGACGGGATTACTGCCCAACTTAAAGGGAGTATACTATTTTGATGAATCCGAAAGATATATTGACGCAGTCTTCCTCTCGCATTCCCACATGGATCATTCAGCCCATATATCGTTCTTGAGGAGAGATATACCAGTTTACTGTGGTGAGACAACATCTATTATACTTAACGCCCTAAATGAAGTGCGCCCAGCAGATATGGAGTTTAATCTTAAAGGAATAACGTTTAAAAGATTCCGTACTGGGGATAGTATAAGGATTGGTTCTCTCGAAGTCATGCCAGTCCATGTGGATCACTCTGTTCCGGGATCATATGGATTTATAATTTATACTTCCTCCGGCCCAATCGTCTATACAGGTGATTTTAGGAGACATGGGCAGAGACCGGAATTAACTGAAGATTTCCTAAACGCTTCGGCTAAAGAGAGGCCGGAGGCTGTTATATGTGAGCATACAAATATGACTGAGGTTGAAGTTTCCTCTGAACGTGAAGTCATGGAGAAACTTGATATGGTGGTCGGAAATACCCGTGGTTTAGTCTTAACAGATTTCGCCTACACTGATGTTGATAGACTGAGATCATTCTATGAAATTGCATTGAAGAATAATAGACGGCTTGTAGTTACGCCTAAACAAGCTTATCTATTATATATGTTGAGTTCAGATAGCCGATTAAATGCTCCGAGGCTTAAAGATGTCTTAGTTTTTCAGAGGGAGAAGAAAAAATATTTTCGGTGGGAGCAGAAGATCATAGATTGCTGTGATGTGATAGACCCGCAGGAAATATCGAAGAGGCAAAGGGAGATAGTTATGTGTTTACCCTTCTTTAATCTAAATTGGCTTGTTGAGATCGACCCTCTCCCGGGAAGCTGTTATATATTATCGGCGTCGGAACCATTTAATGAGGAGATGGAGGTAGACTTTAATAGGCTTATAAGTTGGCTTGAGTATTATGGCCTACCGCAGTATCACATTCACGTCTCTGGGCATATAACGCCGTTACATCTCAGAAAATATCTAGAAGCAACGAAGCCAAAAAGGGTCTTTCCAATACATGGTGAGCATCAAAAATTATTCAGCAGATTCTTAAGCGACTTAGGCAGTGAGATAATTCTAGTGGAAAGGGGAGAAACTTATAAATTATAGGGAAGACATTAGCGAAAAATTTAGAGAATGGTGATTAAGAATTCTATGAGTTGGGAAGAGATTTTAGGCAACATTAAGAGCGCAATTGTGAACCTTGATATCGAGAACATTCAGAGATTATGCCTAGAAGCCATTAAAGCGGGGATCCCAGCTTATGATATTATAATGAAGGGGTTTTCTAAAGGTTTAGAAATTGTTGGCGAAAATTATGAAAGAGGAGAATATTATTTAGCCGAGTTAGTCGTGGCTGGCGAAACCGTTAAAGAGGGCATGAAAGTCCTTGAGCCTTACCTAAAAGGTGATGAAGCCCAAAAAATCGGCAAGGTAGTTATTGGAACTGTCAGAGGAGACTTACACGACATAGGCAAAAATATTGTCGCAATACTATTAAGAGCATCTGGCTTTGACGTGATAGATTTGGGAGTGGACGTACCCCCAGAGAGATTTGTTGAGGCTGTCAGAGAGCATAAACCAGATATAGTTGCCATGTCGGCATTACTAACAACAACCATGAATGAGATGGAAAATGTCATCAAGGCGCTTAAGGAGGCGGGGTTAAGAAATAATGTTAAGGTGATTATCGGTGGCGCCCCCGTAACTGACGAGTTTGCAAAAAAGATTGGAGCTGATGCTGCTGCGAAAGACGCTGTTGAGGGCGTAAATATATGTAAATCGTGGCTGTATAGGGCTGATCAGTCATGTCAAGCGAACTAAAACCCCGTGAAAGAATAAAAAGGATTTTAGAACACCACGAGGCGGATCGCGTCCCAATTCATGATAGTATTTGGCAGGCAACAATTGACCGATGGAGGAGCGAAGGATTACCTCCCGGAGTTTCTCCAGAAGATTACTTCGGCTTCGAGATCAGCATCTTTGAGGCGGATACGAGCCCACGTTTTCCAATCCTCGTGCTTCATGAAGATGAAGAATATATTGTCGAAAGGGATCAATATGGTGGTGTAAGAAAAAACCGGAAAGATTATTCAACAACCCCCCTAATAATCGATTATCCATGCAAATCTAGAGAGGACTGGGAGGTTTCCATTAAGCCTAGACTCATCGCTGATGATTATAGGGTTGATTGGGTCTCCGGCCTTAGAAACTTCCACCGTGAGCATAGTCGTGGGCGATTCATAATGTATGGCGCCACAATAGGGTATGATAGAGCACAGAGATATATCGCCCCTGAAAGACTATTAAGGGCGATTATCAAGGAGCCTGATTGGGTTATTGACATATACCGGACCGACGCTAAGCTCGTTATGGAAATGTGTGAGCGAATGATGAAAGGAGGTTTCAAATTTGACGGGGCCTTCCTTTACTGCGATTTAGGCTACAGAAACGGCTTATTCTTTTCACCAAAACATTTTGAGGAACAACTCCACCCGATTTTAAAAGAACTGTGCCAGTTCTTTCATAGCCATGGAATGTACGTTTTTCTACATTCTTGCGGCCGGGTTAAGGATCTCATACCCTATTTTATTGAGGAGGGAATTGATTGTCTACAGCCTCTGGAAGTTAAGGCTGGAATGGATTTAATAGAACTGAAAGAGAAGTATGGAGATAAAATTACGTTTATGGGTGGAATAGATACAAGGCTTATGTCGATAGACGACCCAAGACCAATAGAGGAGGAGATAAAAAGGAAAATAACCGTCGCTAAAGAGGGTGGAGGATATATTTACCATTCAGACCACTCTATTCCGAAGAACGTTAGCTTCGAAAATTACAAAAGAGTTATCGAGCTTGTTAAAAAGTATGGTAAGTATTAATGAATGATAGTTATGGACGATTCGTGGGGTTTCAACCAATAAAATTATTTGGCGACTGACCATAAAAATAAATTTAAACAAGGATTGGTGGGGAAGAGGATGGTTGGTGGGTATGCTGGTAAAATACTGAGAATTAACCTCTCTAACAAAAAATTTCACATAGAGGATCTCGATTTATCTTTGGCAAAGAGTTTGCTTGGCTGCCTTGGAATCGCATCTAAAATCATGCTTGAAGAAGTAGATCCAGCTGTGGAACCGTTTAGCCCAGAAAATAAGCTGATTTTCTTAACAGGAGTCTTAACAGGTTCCACAGCTCCGGCAGCATGTAAGTCTATTGTCGTATCAAGATCCCCCCTAACGAACATTTGGGGCGAATCTGTTTTCTCAGCTAATACTGGAATCGAGCTTAAACGTGCGGGATACGACATGCTTATAATTGATGGAGCGTCAGACAAGCCAGTATACTTATGGATACATGATGATAGCATCGAAATTAGGGATGCAAGCGGCTTCTGGGGCATGGACACCTACACAACCTGCGAAGCCATAAAGAATGATTTGGGTGAGAAAAAAGCTGCTGTTGTATGCATTGGCCCAGCTGGCGAGAATCTCGTCAGGATATCTTCAATTATAAGCGATAATGGTAGGGCTGCAGGACGGTGCGGTTTGGGCGCAGTTATGGGCTCAAAGAATCTAAAGGCTATAGCAGCTCTCGGCTCTAAAAATATAGAAGTTGCTAATCCAGGTCTTCTCAATGATCTAAGGAAGGAAATAATAAGCATTACGAGAGAGCGTTTAAAGGCTCTCTCCGATTATGGAACTGCTAGGGGTGTTGTAGCTTTTGAAGAGATGGGAAACCTACCAATAAAAAATTGGACGAAGGGCAGGTTTCAGGGAGCCGAGAAAATATCTGGCATGAGGATGGCTGAGACAATTCTAGTGGGTAAAAAAGCTTGTTTTGCATGCCATATAGCTTGCGGAAGATATATTAGAGTAAGTGAGGGGCCTTACGCCCCCCTCGAAGGTTATGGCCCAGAGTATGAGACTATAGCAGCTCTCGGCTCCCTCTGCATGAATGATAATTTAGAGAGCATAGCAAAAGCAAACGACTTATGTAATAGGTTTGGGCTTGACACAATATCTACTGGCGCAACAATAGCCTTTGCAATGGAATGTTACGAGAGGGGCATAATAACTAAAGACGATACTGGAGGAATCGAGCTTAACTGGGGTAACCTGGACGCGATAATCAAGGTTATTGAGCTTATAGGTCGGAGAGAGGGCATCGGCGCCATATTGGGTGAGGGGTCGAAAAGAGCAGCTGAGAAAATAGGTGAGGCTGCTGAGAGGTACGCGATGCATGTTAAGGGGCTTGAGATCCCAATGCATAGCCCATATCGATTCAAAGAGATGGGACTACAGTATGCGGTTTCTGAAAGGGGGGCTTGTCATTTAAGAGGGCTCTCCATGCTCCCGGCGAGAGGGATTCTTTTTCCGGATATAGGGTTTGATCGGCAAGTGGATGGATTCTCAATCGAGGGAAAAGCCCATTTAGTTAAGGTTATGCAGGATATATGCCGTGTAGTTGACGCTCTGGGACTCTGTAAGTTCGTATATCTTTTCGGCGGAGTGCCGCTAAGGAGACTCCCTCAACTTTACACGGCGGTGACTGGGTGGGAGACATCATTAGACGATTTAATGAGAGCTGGGGAGAGAATATGGATCCTTCAAAGGATCTTTAACGTAAGGATGGGTGTAAGAAGAAAAGATGACATGTTGCCCAAAAGGTTCCTAGAGGAACCACTAAACGAAGGGGCCGCTAAGGGACAGATTGTCGAGCTGGAACCTATGCTCAACGAATTCTATGTGGAGAGGGGATTAGACGATGAAGGTAGGCCGAAAATGGAGAAGGTTCTTGAACTAGGCCTAAATTTTGCAGCAAAATATATTGCTTAGTGAGGGTGCAGATGATTAAAGTAAAACTAGTGTTCTTAGATGAAGATTTGAGAAAGGCTTTGGGAATTAAAGAGGATACCTTTAATCTTCCCGAAGGCTCAACGATTAAAGAGTTATTGTTGGCGGCTGCCTTAAAGTATGGTGAGAAAATTATAGAGAAAGTGTCAAAAGCTGGAACAATAATAGCGCTCAATGGCCAAAATATAGAGTTTCTGGGTGGGACGAATGCTAGATTATTCGATGGGGATAGAGTTGCAATAATCCCCCAGATAGAGGGTGGCTGAACATATGAGGAGCACGAGCATAATATACTTTTATATCTCTTTAGACAAATAGCTTCACAAAATGTTATGTGAGTGTTTAAATGCCGCTCGTTAACGGAAAAGATCTACTCTTACCAGCTTTCAAAGAAGGAAAAGCCGTCGGCGCATTTAACGCAAATAATATGGAAATGACCCAAGCAATTATATGGGCTGCAGAAGAAATTAGCAAGGAACTGGGTGAACCCGTTGGAGTGATAATTCAAGTTAGTCCAGGAGCCGTGAAATATGCTGGCTGGTCCCTCGCCGCTGGAATTGTTAAGATCGCGGCTGCTGAGACCGACGTGCCTGTGGCATTAAACCTTGATCATGCAACCGAGATAGAGCAAATTAAGAGGGCTCTTGAGATGGGCTTTACATCTGTCCTCTTCGACGGCTCTTCACTACCGCTGGAGGAGAATATCCGCTTAACTAAAAAGGTTGTTGAAATATGCCACGCTAGGGGTGTACCAGTTGAGGCAGAGATCGGTAAGATACCTAGAATAGAAGACTATTTTACTGAGTCTGAAATAGCCTATTTAAGATCTATCCCTCCTGCCGAGGCTGTGAGGATCATACGTGAGAGGACAAGAAAATCTCTTGATGATTTAGTGGCCAAGCCAGAGGATGCTGAATATTTTGTTAGAAATACTGGATGCGATTTTCTTGCAGCCGCATTTGGTTCGATCCATGGAATGTGGGATGATATATGGCCCATAAGGCTCGACCTATTAATCGCCATAAAGGAGAGGGTGCGTATACCGCTTGTCTCGCATGGTTCTTCTGGGATACTCAGGACAAAAAAGGATGCTGAAAGAAAGGGGATCCCCCTCTTAGAGGGAGAAGGAACACTGCTAGATGCCATTAAGTTTGGTGGTGTAGCAAAGGTTAATGTTGCAACAGCACTATCTGTAGCATTCATAGATGGCTTTATAGAGACATGGAGAGCTAATCCGTCTGAAAAAGACTTCCGCAAACTTGGCGAAAATGCCCGTAATAAGGTAAAAGAAAAGGTGAAGGAATACATAAATCTTTTTGCGGGAAAATAAATTGATAATAACGTATTGAGTAAATTATGAAGATCTTCTTTGCATTATTCTCCCACATACGTTAAGGGCAATATCAATATTTATTTAAAGTGAAAAGTATATATTTCATGTCTTTAATAATATTACCTTAGGTTATGATGCAATATGGAACAAAGAAAGATTATGTCTCTTGGGCGTTCCTCATTAGTGATTTCTCTTCCGAAATATTGGACCCAGCTGGCCGGGTTAAAGGCTGGTGACATAGTCTCAGTAGCCGTTGGCCGAGACCGCTCCTTAATAGTTTATCCTGGCCTCAAAAAGGAAAAGGAGATGAGTGAGATAACTCTTCATATCGAGCCCGATGAGGATCTCTTTCTTATATCCAGAAAGATATCTGCCTGCTATCTTAATGGTTACTCAATAATTAAACTTGTTTCAAAAAATTATTTCACACCTTCACAGCAAAGGGTTATACAAAAGACTGCCCGGAGACTCTACATGCGCATCATGGAAGCCGATATAAGGGAAGTCCGCTTAATGACCCTCATGGATGAATCAAAGGGTTCAGTAAAGGCTAGTGTATCAAGGATGTATAATGTTTCTAGTTCTATGTGCCATGACGCGCTTACAGCCCTCAAAAACCATGATACTGATTTAGCCAGATCTGTATATATTCTCGGCGGCGAAGTCGACCACTTCACTTTCTTTCTTTCAAGGTTAATTCGAAGAGCATCTATAGATCCATCTCTAGCGAACGATCTTGGACTCGACGCCATCGACTGCCTTGATTATCAGTCCTTGATCTACAATATTAAAAATGTTGCTGATCAGACCACAAATATAGTAAAGCATATCATAATGCTTGAGGAAAGAAAAAAGAGGATCACTGATCGATTATTGGAAAAATTATACTCTTTTGGTCATAATGCCCTATCTATTTACGAAAAAGCGTTCTCATTATTTTCGGGAGGAGACTTAAAAATATTAAGTGAAATCTCTAGATGTAAAAGTCAACTAAGAAAAATAGACGAAGAGATAGCAACCCTATCTTTTACGGAAGAAAAAAGTGCAGAGACGATATGCGCATGCTGCGCTTTACGCGACAGTATACTGCGAATAGGAGACTACGCAGCTAATATAGCCGAGATAGCGGTTAATCGGCTCTATAGGTAAATCGTGCCTTCATTTCCTCTTTTTTGAAGGATAACTTAGCGTCACAGAGAGTTTTGAAGATAAAACTTCGCCTCTCAGGATCTTTCTTGCCAGCTGAAGGGCGTAGTTATATTCAAAAATAGATGGTTTCTCTGCTCTCCGAGCTTCTCTTAGAATCTCCTGCTCCAGCCTATATTTTAGTCGGCCTATAGTCAAGGCGCCTATTGCATATACTCCTGGAACAATCTCTTTTGCATCGTCATCAAGCCTTATCCCCTCAACGCCCAGTGGTGGAACTGCGTTAACATCAGCTATAACCTTAACGGTCTTAACGGCGTTTAACATCTCTTTATCAATAACTTGAATACCAGCACCAGCAGCGCAGAAGATCACATCCGCCCTTTCAATAACCTCCATTTTCTTCTCCCTAGTTGGGGCGAAGACCCCCTTAACTTCAGCGTTATACCTTGTTCTAAGTAGATTTGATAAATTTACAACATACTCTTCCCCGTCTGTACGCTGCGGGTTAGGGCTAACTATCGTAACATCGCATCCAAGCCTAGATAATAAGATCGCTACCGTTCTTCCAACAGCGCCAGTCCCGAGAACCGTACATCTTTTACCACTTAGGGCTCCAAGGCTTAAGCGAGCTAAAGTCTCTTCAACTTTAGCAACCATGGCGGCTGCAGTAGTATAGGCTCCGGCAGGATCAATTATGATGCTCGTTTTAAATGGCGGAAACATTGACTCCTGAACAACTTTAAAGACTTCCTCAGTCTTATCCATATCCTTTCCCCCAATGAAGAAGCATGTCCGCCTAATTCCCTTCGGATCCCTTGAAAAGATTGCGTCTTGAACTATCTTCTTCGCATCTTTTGCAGATACATTTTCATATGGGATAACAATGTTGAAGCCAGCGTCATAGGCCATACATATATCAAATGGGCTGGCTTTCTCATCTGTATCCAAAAAGAATAATATATATGGAATTTCCTCCTCAGTAGACTTTTTAATTACTGGTTTAATTTGAATTTGCATTACCCTCAATAATTCCCTGAGGTCACTTGAGGATACTTTTTCTGTAAAAATTACTTTTTTCTCTGGTTTAATTACTTCTACTTCTACGTCAACGGATTCTAAAATCTTTTTGACACCGTTTACGTGCTCCGGGCTAGATAGATGTATGCAGACAATCTCCTCTTTATCGATCTTTCTAGCATTCTCAAGAATCCCCATCACTATCCATCTTTCTCTAACAGAAAACTTTATTTCGCGTTCAGCTTCCTCAATTTCCTGCTGCAAATACTGTAAATAAGCGGTTAAGAATTCTTCTTCGAATGTCCTCGCTTCTCTTTTTTCATCAGAAATTTCTTCAAGAGCTTTTATTATCTCATCCCTTAACCTTATCTTTTCATCCACTAAAGATGCAAGGCTCTCCTTTGCACGCTCATCGATATCGACAGGGAATAATGGCACATCTTTCTTTTTAAAGACCTGATATAAAGCGTTATTCTCCACAAACTCTTTCAATGTCCGGTTACCCAGCTCCTCTGTTGCAAAGTCAGGTTTGACCTCGTTAATGAGTCTTTCAATAAATTCGCAGAAGGCTATTGATGGCTTGAAAGCGGATGGAACGGAATTTCTAGATCTATCATAGATCGGCTTAGTGATCCAGAATGGTTCACTATACTCCTTCTCGACAATAAACACTTTCAATCTCTTCCCTTCAAGCGGACTTATCTCAAGCGCCTTCATATTTTATCACCAAATGTATATATTCAAAAACTAAATAAATATTTAATCGAAATATTATATGTAAAAAGTAATATCGTATATATCTTTGTTTGAAATCATCAGTTAATACTTAGAAACTGTTAATAAAGAGTTGGGGGACTCGCACTAAAATGAGTTCAAGTCTATTTTACTTAATTGGAATTTTGCTCCGCTAACTTAAATATAAAAATTTGAGGGTCATCCTTGTCCAGTGGGCTCTAACCCGCTCTAAAAGCAGGTATGACGCGTCAGTTATCGTTTATCCCTTAACCTTACGTCTTTTCTCCAGTCTCAATAAACTTTTTAGAATCTCCCTTTAACGATCAATAAGTATGTAAGTTCGAACCATTTTGGCCATCATATTTTAATAAAAATATAATGGAGGTGGAAGCAACAATTAGACAAGATATAAAGAGATTTGCAGAAGACTGCAGATCACTTTAATAGTGTAGAAAAATTCTTCCTCTCATCTTTTTAATACTTAGAATATTCATTTAATCTTTCATAGTTTTCTCTTCGATAATACTGTAATGATTGTTGTGGTAGTGCTATTAATGTGAGGACTATTGTTATCGACGGGTATTCTGGGATTACCCAGTAGGCGCAATTGTCTCTGCAAAAATTGAAGATTACCATTATTTATTTATGATTGCTGCTATTTCCTTGCTTTAGCTATATTTCTTGCATTCCTATGAGAAGATTTTAACGTTATGTAATGTGCCTTCACCCATTATAACTTCGGTTTTCGACGCGACATCGTAGAATCTAAAACATGGGACTCTCAAAACCCTTTTTAGATCCTTGATTCCTATTCCCATTCCTTCATCTTCTCCCCAGCGTACTTCAAAAAACTAAATATCTTGTGGCATATCCAGCGCTCTCTTTAGCATCATTTTAGAATTAGACTTCGTAAGAATCTCTATCTTAATTAAAATTATTTGGCCACTCATCGCATAAGTGCGAATCTTTTTATTGGATCCACTAATAGAAGAGCGGCCTAAAGCCAAAAATGAGACAAAACATCTTAAAATGGAAAATTGTAATGGCGCATTATTTATGGTTCTCGAACCCAAAAGTGGCGGGCCCGCCGGGATTTGAACCCGGGATCTCCGGCTCTCCTTAGCTCCCTTCACGTCTGAGGTTCACTTTAGAAGGCCGGCGCGTTATCCATGCTACGCCTCCCGAATCGGGTTTGAGCCCGATTTCACGGGCCCATATTATTATCCCAGCGGCCCATCTTATTTTGATAATACAGTGAAATTTAAATTTAATCTTTAATTTGACATATTTTTTACATATATGTTTATGTATTCGAGAAAGTTTTAAATTTCAAGAGTTTTCCATCTTGATGGGTGTTATAGATGTGCATACTTGGTAGAGATAAGCTGCTGGAGTTGATAGAGAAGTATAAGTGTATTCATCCATTTGATCCTAATCTTCTCGACGGAGATGGCTATATTTTGACTGTTAAAGAAGATGTTACATTACAGTATCTTGAGCATAAAAATCTCATATCGAATGAAATTGTATTCACTCCATCAAATATCGTTGCACATTTGACGGCAAAGAGTAAATATGGTAGGATGGGTCTATCTTTTCTTAATGCAGCCAAGGTGCATAGCGGCTTTGTTGGGAGACTTGCCTTAGAAGTAGTTAATCTGAGCAACGATAGACAGCCAATAACAATTAAGCGTGGGGATCCATTCATGCACATAGAATTTATAACTAGAGTGGGCGCCCCATCCCCCTATACGGGTGAATATCAATTCCAATATATGACTGATGAAGAAATAAATCTATACATTCCAATTTTAAAAAATGTCTTTGAGAATTACGATGAATTGGCTAAAATATGGTTCAGGAATAGACCATTAACCTTCAAATAAATTTAATTTAGCTTTAACCGAGTTAATTTTGCTTTGAATTAACCCACACCTTTATATCTAAGGTTTAAATATTTTGATGAAAATTTAGTAATGGAGTTCAGGGAATAGAATATGAAGGCGCGAAATTACAGAGAAGTTAAGGGTATGGCATATACTAGAATAGAATATATTGATAGCATTCCACAGCCAAAAATAACAAAGTATACTCTAGGAAAGCCTTTAGAGACCTATACCTACCAAGTTTCACTCGTAGCAAATGAAAGAGTTCAAATCAGGCATAATGCCCTCGAAGCAGCACGTGTCGCAGCCAACAGATATTTACAGAAGATGCTCGGTGAAAGGTTCTTTATGCGGGTTATTCCTATTCCACACATTATTTTAAGAGAGAATAAAATGATATTCGGTGCGAAGGCTGAAAGGCTCCAGAAAGGTATGCGTAGAGCTTTTGGTAAACCTGTTGGTAGGGCGGCCCGGGTTGAACCGAATCAAGAGATAATAGTCATTAGGGTAGATGAAAGCGGTTTAGAAGTTGCGAAAGAAGCTCTTAGAAGGGCTGCCTCTAAGATTCCAACCACATGCAGAATAACAGTTGAAAAGATCTCTAGTCAGCAAGTTAATTCTCAGGGCGGCGAATGACGCGAGAGGATGAAAAGTGACTAGAAGAAGGGAGTATATATTATGGCTTGATGAAATAGGCGTCGAAGACATACCGCTCGTTGGCGGTAAAAGTGCAAATTTAGGCGAAATGGTTAGAAAAGTCGGTGTTCCAGTCCCCTACGGTTTTGCAGTAACTGCTAAAGCATATGAATACTATATAAAAGCTAACGGTCTTGACGAGAAGATAGCCGAGACCCTTAGAGAACTAAGCGATTTGAATGATACGGGGACCCTTCAGAGAGTCGGAGCGACGATAAGGAAGATAATATTATCGGCCAATATGCCCAGGGACTTAGAAGAAGAAATTATAAGTGCCTACAATGAGCTTTCTAAGAAGATTGGTGAAGAGGATCCACCCGTCGCGATTCGTAGCTCAGCTACGGCTGAGGATTTACCAGATGCTAGCTTCGCTGGTCAGCAGGAGACTTATCTTAATGTTCGAGGAGCGAAAGAGGTTCTCGAAAAAATAAAGCTATGCTATGCAAGCCTATTCACTGACAGAGCAATATTTTACAGGGCTCAGAAAGGCTTCGATCACATGGCCGTAGCGTTAAGCGCGATTGTTCAGCTAATGGTTTTCAGTAAGGCTAGCGGAGTAGCATTTACGCTTGATGTGACCACTGGTGATAGAAGTACTGTTCTAATAGAAGCTAGTTATGGGTTGGGCGAGTATATAGTTCAAGGAAAAGTAACGCCGGATGAATATTATGTTAGAAAGGCAGACTTAGAGATCGTGAAGAAGATAGTTCCAAAAAAGACCGTTCAGTTAACGAGGAAACCTAATGGTGGGACTGAGGAGAAAGCTGTCCCATTAGAGCTGCAGGATAAACAAGTTCTTACAGACGAGCAGATTAAGGAGATTGCTAAATATGCCATAATGATCGAGCAGTATTATGGTAAACCTATGGATATCGAGTGGGCCTTGGATGAGAGAACAAATAAAATATTTATACTTCAGGCTAGACCTGAGACATTTTGGTCCCTTAAGGAGAAGGTTAAAGAAAAACCAACAATTGCGAGGGAGAGGAAAATACTGGTTTATGGTCTTCCAGCCTCACCTGGCATGGCTGTTGGTAAGGTCCATATTATTAAATCGATTGAGGATCTTAACGGTTTCCAGAGGGGCGGAATACTTGTTGCGGAGATGACTGCTCCAGATTGGGTTCCAGCGATGCGCAAGGCATCCGCGATTATAACGAATTCTGGTGGAGTAACATGCCACGCAGCGATAGTCTCAAGAGAGCTTGGTATACCATGTGTCGTTGGAACCGCCTCTAAGGGGACGCCAGCAACAGAAGTCCTTAAGGATGGAATGATTGTAACCGTAGATGCAAATCTTGGCGTAGTATATGAGGGGGCTATTGAAGAGTACTCCGTTGAGGAGGTCGAGTTTAAGGAGGAGGTTGCAGCCTTATCTGCGAAGGCTCCTGCTGAGCAATATATTGTTACTGGGACTAAGATTTATGTGAACTTAGGTGAACCTGAACTTGCAGAGAAGGTTGCAGCCTTGCCAGTTGATGGTGTAGGGCTTCTGAGACAGGAGTTTATTTGGTCTAGCGAGATAGGAGAGCATCCGCTTTATATGATTGAGACTGGTAGGGCTGAAGAATTTGTGAATAAGCTTGCTAATGCAATTCGTCGCATCTGTGCTGCTTTCTATCCGAGACCAGTTATAATGCGCTTCAGCGATTTTAAGTCCACAGAGTATAGGAGACTAAAAGGTGGAGAGAAATATGAGCCTATTGAGGCTTCAGCGCTCCTTGGGTGGAGGGGGGCCTCAAGATACTATGATCCAAAATATATTGAGGCGTTCAGACTTGAGATTAGATCTGTCAAGAAAGTTAGGGAGGAGTATGGTCTTAAGAACCTTTGGGTCATGATACCATTCTGTAGACGGGTTGAAGAGATGGATAAGATAATTAAGATAATGGAGGAAGAAGGGCTAAGGAGGGGCCCTGATTTCAAGATTTGGTTAATGGCTGAGTTACCAAGTAATATTCTACTCGCGGACAAGTTTAATAAGTATATTGATGGTTATAGCATCGGTAGCAATGATTTAACCATGACGATCTTAGGCTGCGACAGAGATAACGAGACCGTTGCGCACTTGTTTGACGAAAGAGATCTAGCCGTGAAACGCGCGATTAAATTGCTGATTAAGCTGGCTCATAGGGATGGGAAGACTGTAAGCATATGTGGACAAGCTCCAAGCGTATATCCAGACTTCGTAGAGTTTTTAGTTAGATGTGGGATAGATAGTATATCGGTTAATCCGGATGCCGTTATACAAACAAGGAAGCTTGTAGCCTCGATAGAACAGCGCATATTGCTTGAAAATGCGATTGGTAGAGGCATTAAGAAGGATTCACGTCTGGAGATACCCCTCGACGACGAAAAATAATCCTTATTTGCATTGACGGAGATTTTCATGGCGATTTTGTCGGGGTTATTTAATCTAGAGGAAGAAAGGATCAAAAGTGAAATTATTAAACGAAAGCCTTCCAAGGTCTTAGTACAGCTGCCTGAAGGCCTTAGGTCTAAAGCTCTCCAAGTATCTTCGATCGTAGAGGGGGCTGGAGCCCTAGCAATAATTTCTGCAGATCCCTGTTATGGCGCGTGCGACCTAGCGCTTAATGAAGCTAGAATATTGTCAGCTGACCTGCTAATACATTTTGGGCACTCTGAAATAGATCTTTTCAGACAACAAGATACCATACCAGTAATTTATATTGAGGCAAAGGCATCAATCGATGTTAGAGGAGTAATTGAGGAGTCTCTGAGTTATCTTAAAAGCTGGGAGAAGATTGGATTAGTCTCAACCGTCCAGCATGTTGATTCTCTAAATGAGGCTAGAGAGATCTTAGAGAGATCTGGTAAAAGCGTATATATTGGAAATGAACCGGGCTTAAAATACCCAGGTCAAGTTTTAGGCTGCGATTACAGGAACTGTAAATCGATATCAAGCATAGTGGACGCTTTCCTCTTCATTGGATCTGGGCTATTTCATGCCGTTGGAATTTTTCTGGCTACAATGAAACCCACACTTATAGCTGATCCCCTCTCTGGGAAGATTGAGAGGATTGATGATAAGGCTAGGCTTATAATAAATAGGCGGTGGATGGAGATATGCGAGGCCTCGGATGCCAAGAGATGGGGGGTAATAATTGGTCTAAAATTTGGGCAGCGAAACTTTGAAACAGCAATAAAATTGAAGAAGGAAATTGAAGGTTGCGGAAAAAGGGCTATCTTATTGTCTATGAGGGAAATAACACCTGAAACCTTGAGAGACTTCGTTGATATTGAGGCTTACGTAAATACAGCTTGTCCGAGAATCTCCCTCTACGAGACAAAAATATTTCCAAAACCAGTTTTAACTCCCAGAGAAACTCTCGTCGCCCTCGGAAGAATGAAGTGGGAAGAATATTTGAGAGCGGGGCTCTTATAAATATTTTAAGAGTGAAGGATGACCGAAAATTGCTGAGAAGAAAGCATATAGCTATTCTTCTTTCGCAACTGGAACCTATCCCAAACCCGAAACTTAGATGGGAAAGCTATACACTTGACTCTGAAAGCGCTGCCACAATAGTTTATATCGCGGCATATGAACATGATGACATACGTGGAAAAAAAGTTATTGACCTTGGCTGCGGCTCAGGCATCCTAGCGATAGCTGCCTCTTTATTCGGCGCAGAGTGGACTGTTGGGGTCGATATTGATAGGGAGGCCATAAAAGTCGCAATAAAAAATGCTAGTAAAGTTGGTGTCCAAGTTGACTTTATTAATGGAGATATAGGCTGCGTAAGTGGGCATTTTGAAACAACGTTGATGAATCCACCCTTTGGAAGCTGGCATAAAGGTGCAGATATAAATTTTATAAAGAAGGCTTTGGAAATCTCAAATGTAGTATATCTGGTGCACAAAAGAAGCCCGTCTGTGAAAGACTTTTTAAGCAGCACCATTCCAAAATTGGGTGGTGTCATAGATCGCATTTATAACATAGATATAGTCATAAAAAGGATATTTAAATTCCATAGGAAGAAATACTATAACGTTAAAGCAGCCCTCTATAGAATAATAAGTGAAACGTATAAAGACTAGTAGCATGAGGCAAAACTATATTTTAAGATCTTCCTTATTAGAAAAGAATAAGAAAAGGGTGGCTGGATCATCAGGTCATGTTAAAGGAGAAGAAAGGTGACCGCTTCGTTACACCTGGAGATAAGATATGTGTGATAGAGGAGTTTATACCTGGATATGGAACTTATGTTGCTGATGGCATCATATATGCGAATAACGTTGGTTTTCTTTCGATCGATCCAAAGAGTAGGACAGTCTCAATCCAGCCAGTGTCTCGCAGAATATGCGCGCCAAGAGTTGGAAACACAGTCATAGGTTATGTATGGAATATTCAAACAGCCATGGCTTTCATAAGGATATTCAAGATCGAAAAATATTTCCTCTCAGGCTTCTTTACGGGGATTCTGCATGTTTCGGATGTTGATGTAAAGTTTACTAAAGATATTTTAGATGCACTTAAGGTGGGTGATATAGTGCGCGCAAAAGTTATAAGCGAGATAAATAGAACATATTTTCTAACCACGAAAGGAGAGAACTTAGGCATAATATTGGCACTATGCTCTAAATGTGGTGGCATATTAGGATTAAAATCTAAAAGAGAGAAAAAATTGTATTGCGAGGAATGCGGAAATATTGAGACGAGGAAGATTGCATCAGATTATGGCACCACTAATCTTTAAGGGGTGATTGAGGTGCAGTTAAAGGTGTTGGAAAAGAAGCAAAATGAGGTTGTAATTGAAATTGATGGAGAGGGGCATACTCTATGTAATCTTCTTGAATCAGTTCTGCTTGAGGATGACGAAGTTGAATTTGCGGGTTACACGATTCCTCATCCATTAGTAGGAAAGCCAATTTTAAGGGTGAGGACAAAAGGGAATAAAGAGCCAAAGGATGCTTTGAGGGAGGCGCTTATAAAAATTATTGAGAGAGGCAGAGCTCTTAAAGAAGAGTTTGAAAGAACCCTTAAGGAATACCATGAAGTGAGTTCAAATTAAAGTTAGCATGCCCCTTAATTCTCTCTAAAATTACCTTCAATAGTATACTAATATTATCTGCTAAATCGCCTTCACATGCCAGTATGTCGACGGTTTCCTTAATAGATATTATGCCTGAAAGCCAGCCGTAAACTATCAATGCTTCAGCGGCATTCGCTTGCTCATGCTTATTCACCCTATGCGAGAGCATTCTTCTTATACCAGACTTTCGTGAGGCTAAGGATAAAATAGAATTATTTAGTTTCCGCCCAGCTGGCTTGCCGGAGCTCTTCGATAAAGCTAATGAATAGGCGAAATTTATATATGCGTCTCCGAGAGAAGCCAAATCCTTATCACTTAGCACTTCCTCAATCCTTGAATATTTATGTAAAAATTTGAAATACCCGCTTAAGCCAACCTCAGCCAACAATGTCACCTAGTAATTTTCTTCCAAATATATTTAAAGGAGGCATATTTATTTTTGGGTTGATGAAGAAAACTATAATTATAAAGGTTAGTAAGGAGAATCCTGAGCCAGACAAGATAAGAATAGCAGCTGATATTATACGCAGGGGTGGTCTGGTAGCCTTTCCAACAGAAACCGTTTATGGTTTGGGAGCGGACGCTTTAAATCCCGACGCCGTTAAAGAAATATATGCTGCAAAAATGAGGCCGCCGGATAACCCAATAATAGTTCATATCGCCAGAAAAGAAGATGTCTATAAGCTTGCTGTTGACATTCCTAAAAGTGGAGAGAAACTCATAGATATCTTTTGGCCTGGTCCACTAACGCTTGTCCTAAAAGCCTCAAATATTGTGCCTAGGGTGACAACTGGCGGCCTAGATACAATTGCTATAAGGATGCCTAAGCATGAGGTTGCTCTGGCCTTGATAAGGGAGGCGGGAAGGCCAATAGCCGCACCGAGCGCCAATCTTGCTGGTAGGCCAAGCCCGACATTAGCTGAACATGTTCTTCAGGATCTTTTTGGCAGGATAGATGCTATACTTGATGCTGGGCCAACAAATATAGGGGTTGAATCGACGGTTCTCGATCTTTCATGTAATCCACCGCAGATACTTAGGCCTGGCGGAGTCACTTACGAGGATCTAAAGGCAGTTTTAGGAGAGGTTAGTATACACCCAGCCGCGGTAGCCAAGAGTGAAGTTCACATTGAGCGTACCCGCTCTCCTGGAATGAAGTATAAGCATTATGCCCCCAAGGCTGAAATGCTCGTTGTCGAGGGTGAACTAAAATCTGTGATCATGAAGGTTAGGGAGCTGGCTAAATATTATATTGAGGCTGGAAAGAAAGTTGGCATACTCGCTACAGACGAAAGCATGAAAGAATATAATTTGGGTATAGTGAAGTCTATGGGGAGCAGGAATAACTTAGCCTCCGTGGCCAGAAACCTGTTTAAGCTTCTTAGAGAGCTCGATAATGAGGGTGTAGATCTAATTATCGCTGAAGGTCTCCCGCAGGAGAATCTAGGCTTAGCGGTGATGAACAGGCTTAGAAAGGCTGCTAGCTATAATATAATTAACGTCTGAGCGTCCTCTTGGCATTATTCTTCTTCCGCGTCAGTTATTCCTTTCTCAGTTATCATGAAGCAGCATTCTCTCTCAGGTAAGTATGGACTATCAATTATTCTGGCGATTCTAATCCCTTTATTTCCTTTTCTTAAGTATACTCTATGTGTGCATGCATGAGCCATTATATGTCCGCCAGCTGGTCTCGTGGGATCGCCGAAGAAGGCTGCCGGATTGGCTTGAACCTGATTAGTTATAACGACGGCTAAATTATATGCCTCAGCCAGCCTAAGAAGCTTATGGAGATATTGATTCAGCTTTTGCTGTCTCTCTGAAAGTGTTTCACGCCCAATATATTCTCCTCTAAAGTGGCTTATCATACTATCGACCACCACAAGCTTTACATTATTCTCCGGGCATATCGTGAACAACTTATCTATAAGCAAACATTGATGGCTACTATTATATGCCCTTGCAACAAGAATATTGCTAGCAGCCTCATGTGGATCGATTCCTAGGCTAGAAGCTATCTGGTATATCCTTTCAGGCATGAATGTCCCCTCAGTATCTATAAATACTGCTCTACCCTCGAGCCCGCCCCTTTCATATGGCAGCTGAGCTGTAACTGAAAGCATCATGCATATCTGAGTCTTTCCAGAACCATACTCACCTATGAACTCCGTGATCGCCTGCGTTTCTACCCCACCACCAAGTATTTCATCCAGCTTTTTTGACCCAGTTGTGCAGCGCCTCATGTTCTTTCTCTGCTCATAATACTCCAGCGCGGTCTTAAAGTCAGCCGATAACATCTTACGTGCCGACTCTTGGATCTTAAGTATCGTATTTAACCCTATGCTTGTTTTCTCAGCTATCTCCATTGGGGGCGTTACGGCTATAGCCTCTATAGTCGTGAAGCCCGCAGCCCTAAGTTTAGAGGCTATTGTCGGCCCCACACCATCTAACGTTTCCAAGTCTTCCATCCTGGTATGACACGCTCCAAAATGTATTCATGTTTACACATATATTTAAGGAATCTGTGAAAGATTAGTGGGGGAGGGGGTCTGAAGGGCTGACGCGCCCAGCGCTTCTAAGAGAAATTCTATTAAAATTTTAGCTGTCTTATTTTCTAGGTTTATTTGGTATGTCCTCGGCTCACACTGGTTTTCTTTGATCCAGCCTATTTTTACGAGCGTTTTAAGGTATCTATCTATAGATGGTGTTCTAAGTCCGGTAGCTTTGGTGAGAGCATACTTTGTAAAGGCTTTATCTGGATTTAATGCCAAGTAAACTAAAACTCTAAATTTTTTCCCTCCACCAAGACCTAGCTCGAGCTCTTCCAGAGCATCCTTCTTAACTCCTTTTTCTCTCATACCCTTATCCACTTTGCTCTAATTGTCTCATCAAATTATCGAGGAATCTTTCTAGGTCTATGAGCGCCGCGCCCGATATTCCTATCTCTAATAATGATTTCATATCTATTATTCCACGATAAATGAGATCCTGAATTCGTTCCTCAACCTCCTCAACTGGCTTGACATTATATTCTTCACAGACGATATTATAGAATTTTCTGAGATCCCTCAAGCTTATATAAGCTGATTTACTTGCTTTCAGCCCTCTTGCAAGGGCAAGGAGTATCATTCTGCTATCTTTATCTAGGCTCAATATATCTTCAGCCGTTATTGTCGGGTTTATTTCGCTGTAAACCTTGCGAACGTGCTCGGGAGTAACTTTTATTGAGCCAGTATTCTCGGCTAGTATCCCGGAGTAATAGAGTAATTCAAGCCCAATCCTTACGTCGCCATTAATAGGCGGGTTAGCAGTTATATCACTTATTAAGTCGAGGGTTTCATCTGAAACAACATTTGGCTGAAAGGCCTCTTTAACCCTATCCGCCAATATATCTCTAATCTGCCTACTAGTATATCTTGGAAACTCTATTATCCCCCTACCAAGCGTAGACCTCTCCCCCTGCTCTAAAAGGTCATGCCATTTAAGAGATCTCGCAACAAATATCCCGCCGATTATGGGTATAGGTGTGCCGGGCTGCATCTCCGGTATTCGCGTCAAATCATATATCACATGCTCTTTCGGATTAATTTGGACAAAATAGTCTATTTCGTCAAGAGTTATTATCAGGAATATTTCTTCAAATTTTAGGTAATTGATTAATTGTCTTATCATCTCTTCAGGGCTTAGGCTTTTAGTTGAAATTTTTGGGGTCACCTTTTTCACCAAATTACTATATAGGACATATCGTGTTGCCCCATCGACCTTACAATTTACATAGACGTGTTGCAGGTTTATGCCCCTATTATGTGCCCTCTCCGAAATAATCTCGCCAAACCTAATAGTCGTGCATGTCTTTCCAGTCCCAGCAGGCCCAACAACCTCTATGAAGCGCGGATAGGCCCCCCATATATCCTCAAGCATACCCTCATAAATCGATAAAAGCATATTTATCTGCTGGTCTCTATGAGGAAGCCTCCTCGGAATATAATATGGTGAGAGCTTATTCCTATCTTTAAAGATCAAAGATTTGGGCAAGATCTAACCCAACAAAAATTTGTGCAAAAATGTAAATATATTTTTGGCTCCTATTTTAGAATCCTTGATTAATTATCAGTTGGTGTAATCATGCCAGGCAAAGTGCCGCCTAAAATCATGGAGAGCCTTGTCTATAGAAGGCTTGGCACGTTTGATCCAAGCGTCCTCGTTGGGCCTGCTGTTGGCGAGGATGCCGCGGTAATAGATATTGGCGGTGGGATGGCCTTAGTAGTCCACAACGATGCTATTAGCGGTGCAAGTAGTCTTTTAGGATGGCTTTCTGTTCATATAGCCGCTAACGATATAGCTGTTATGGGAGCTAAGCCGAGGTGGTTTCTGATCTCTCTATTTCTCCCAGAAAGTTCTACTGAGGGTCTTCTTGAGGGGATCATGGCTCAAATAGACAGCGCGGCTAAAGAGTTAGGTGTAATGGTTGTGGGGGGACATACTGAAAAGACTTATGGAATTAATAGGCCGTTGGCTGGCACAACGGCGATCGGCTTAGCCGAAAGGGATAAGGTTGTCACTAGCTCTGGTGCGAGGAGTGGGGATTATCTGCTTATGAGTAAGATGGCGGCGCTCGAGGGAACAGCGATACTCTGCACAGACTTCGCTGATATTTTAAGAAGTAAAGGCGTCAGTGAGAGGATACTCAGGGAGGGTTCAAGATTCCTAACTAAAGTGAGCGTTGTTAAGGAGGCTTTAGCCCTAGCAGAAAAAAGGTTAGTGACAGCCATGCATGACCCAACGGAGGGAGGCATACTTGGAGGGGTAGCTGAAATAGCCTATGCTTCAAGGAAAACTATTGATCTGTGGCCAGAAAAGATTCCAGTATCTGAGGAGACAAAGACTGTTGCCAAGGCGCTTAACGTGGATATTTTGCGGTTGATTAGCTCTGGCTCTTTAATAGCAACTGTCCCGCCCGGGAAAATTGAGGAGGCTATTAAGACTCTAAATTCTCTCAATATTAACGCTAATATTATCGGGAGAGTTAAAGAATATACTGGCCACCTTATTGAAATCGTGGAGGACTCATCGATAACCTACATTGATGATGTCTATGTCGCAGATGAAATTTTTAGGCTTTGGGAAACATTGGCAAAGTAAATTGACAGAAATATATTGCTCCTTTCCTTAAATACTGGATCATAATAGCTGTCTTTAAGAAAACAGAAATTAATGTTATATTGGATTATTGGTGTAATTATATATGCTTGTGATTACGGAGAAACCTTCCGTCGCAAAAAACATTCGGTTGGCAATAAAGCCGCCACCACCAACTCTTGCTCTCAGAGGGCACATTTTAGAGCTGGATTTTCCTGAACAATACTCTAGGTGGAGAAGTGTTGATCCACGTGAACTCTTTAATGCTCCAGTAAAATGGACTATTAGGGATCAAGACACATATAAAGAACTAGTGAAGGCTGTTAAAAAAGCTGGGATTCTCGTTTTAGCTACTGATAACGATCCTGAGGGAGAATTAATAGCATATGAGTCTATTCTAGTGGCTAAGGATTCCCTTGGTAGTATGCCAAAATACTGCCGAATGAGATTCAATACCGTTACATTAAGCGATCTACGGCATGCGTGGGAGAACCTTGAGCCAGACCTTAAATGGAACTGGGTTTGGAAAGCTCTATTTCGCCATAAATTCGATTTAATAACAGGTGCCGCGTATACTAGACTTCTAACCCTATCTAAGAAACTGGGTAACGGCGACAGCATAATTTCTTGGGGCTCATGTCAAATGCCGACACTATGGTTTGTTTATCAGAGAGAGATGGAGATTAGAAATTTTAAGCCCGAGAAATATTATGTCTTATCTGTAGTTTTAAATGTTCATGGCGTTAAAGTTAAGGTTTCCTCTGAACCAATTAAAGACAGTAATAAGTCTCGAGAAGCATACGCTTTAGCCAAAACGGCCAAATACGCCCTAGTTATGGACTTTCAGCTCATAGATGAGATTGAACAAAAGCCTCTCCCAACCGATACAGATTCAATGCTTCAAGATCTCTCTAAGATTACTGGTTTAAGCGCCGCTAAAATAATGTCTTTGGCGGAGTCTCTTTATGGTGATGGTTATATAAGCTATCCGAGAACAGAGACAAATATGTGGTTAACCACTAATCATAGATCAATACTTTCAATGCTATCTTCAACGCCATTGGGCAAATACATCAATATGATGAATTATAGCCCTAGAGATGGTAAAAAGAATGATGGAGCGCATCCACCAATATATCCGACAGCATACTATCCATGGTCTGATGATAAAGGTAAAGTTTGGGAATACATCGCTAGAAGATACATCGCTAACGTTGTCGGCAAGAATGCAATCTTAAAAAAGTGGAGGTTACGAGTTGACATAAATGGTCTAAAGTTGGGTGCGGCTGGCAGATACTTTGTTGATGAAGGTTTCTATCAGATTTTTCCATACTTTAAACCAAAAGACACCCTTTGGATTCCTCAGCTACACATAGGTGAAAAGCTACCCATCGTTGAGGTTAAACTGGAGGAGAAGAAGACAAAGCCCCCGCCACGTCTGACGGAGTCAGAGCTACTCAGTCTTTTGGAAAAGCATTTTATTGGGACGGACGCTACGAGGGCTGATTATCCGCAGATAATTGTTGAGAGGGGCTATGCTGAAAAAAAGCGTAAATCCTTTTATTTAAGTGATCTAGGTGAAGCTCTAGTGAATTTATTAAAGGATGTAGATGAGCGGCTCGTTACGCCAGACACAAGACGTTACGTTGAACAGCTAATGGGTGAGGTTGAGCTTGGAAGAATTAGCGAAGAAGACGCCCTCAAAAAAGCCCTAAAGATATACGAGAACCTCTTTGATAAAGTTTCACTTAAGCTAAAAACTATGAGAGATTCTGTTAACACGGGGATCAAGAACACTCCCAATTCCATGAAGAAATCAAAATTCACATTCTGAAAAACCCTTTCATTCATTAATTTTCATCGGTTAAAGAAAATAGTTTTAGCTTGCTTATTTAGAGAAATTAATATTCTACGCAATCATGTCTAAATCTACTTATTTGAGCGCCTACCCTAAAAGATCCTAGAAGCTGTTGTGGGATTTATGGATTTTCATCCCTTCCCCCTCAATTATTTCATTAGGGGCTTTCTGTGGCAACGGAGACTTCCCTCATCCTGCGCGTGACCACCACATATTGGGCGTAAGCCCATTTGGCGCTCCACTCATCAATCACGAAATACACTAAACATCCATAAAATCTATCTATTAGGAGCTATCGTCAACCCTAAAATATGGGCTTTATCAAATAAAATTATTGGGTAAGGGCGCTGAGGAGAATTAAGTAGTTTTCGTATTACAAAAGTTTAATATTTGCTTCAGGGAACATTAAGGAGAGGGAGTATATTGGGCATCAATAATGAGATTAAAATTGTTGAGATTAGGGATATTTCTGAAGGTCTCACAGTTGTTTGCGGTTTACCAGATGTTGGTTTAGTTGGCGTCATTGCGGCAACACATATAATCTCGAAGCTAAATCTTAGAGAGGCGGCTTACGTGGAAACAGATCTATTCCCACCAGTAATTATACTTGAGGGCGGTTTACCAAAGTCGCCAGTAAGGATTTTTGAGGGTGGGGGGATCGCGGTCTTAACTTCCGAAATAGCTATCCCTTCAGATACACTTTACCCATTAGTGAGGAGTATAGTGGACTGGGTGTGGAGGAAAAAGGCTGAGAAAGTATTTGTTTTAAGTGGGATTCCAGTTCCAAATAGGCATGAGATTGAGAAGGTTAGAGTTTTTGGGGCCGCATCAGACGAGAACATGCTAAAGACTTTAAAAGATAATGAGGTTGAAATCATTGAGAGGGGTTTCATAGTCGGCCCACAAGCCTTAATACTAAAGTATTGCATGGATAAGAAGATACCGGCAGCAGCTTTATTAGCTGAAACATTCTATAATTATCCCGATCCAGAGGCATCATCTATGGTAATACAGACACTTAACAGAATAATAAACATAAATGTTGACGTATCCGAGCTAATAGAGAGGGGAGAAGAAGTTCGTCTGGCTATGAGGGATATGATGCGGAGAACGCAGGCTGAGCTTGCCAAGATTAAAAAATCTCATGAATATGATGTCCCAAGCTTCTATATTAGGTAGGTGCTAGTATGGGAGGTGCGGAAGTGAGCGTAAGAAGGCGGAGATCGATTTTTGACCTACTACGCGAATATATTGAGGAAATTGAAGCCTTAACGGATGAGATTTTTGAGAGGGTTACAGAGAAACCTAGCTGGGATATTAGTTCACAATCACTCGAACCTTTATGCGATGTTCATGTCAGCCATGATAGGGTTATCGTGACCGCCGATTTACCAAAGGCCGATCCGGAGAGTATAAGAATAAGCAGTATAAGGGACGACCTTATAGAAATCACTGCTAAGATGAGGGTTAAGATAAGGTTCGAGGATTTAGGCGTATCTCATAGGAGAGGAGAATTCACATGCTTCTGCTGTAGAGTGCCATTACCGGTTCCAGTTGATATTAGTGGTGCAAAAGTCAGATATGTTAAGGGCATACTGGAGATAACACTTCCAAGAAAGAGGGGCTACGAGATTAAGATAGAGTAGCCCAGCTTAAATTGGTTGCCGTCTCCAATATTCCGGTGATTACCTGCCTCATATATATGAGACTAAATAGCTCTCAGATTCTTTCATAGAAGGCTGAATTGTAGCGTTTAGCAAGAATGCAAATAAAGTGCCTTCCTTCTTAATCCTAAAGCATAGAGAACTAAAGGTTCTCAGGGGCTTAGAAGATGATTCCGTAGTTTTTATAGACTATTACTGTGAGAAGCGCTATAAATATGAGGACAGCAATAAACTCCTCGGAACAACAAACAATATTGAGTAGAGGAGCTAGACCAAACGATGCCGGCAGACTCATTGAGACAGTGAGGGTGGCGGCCTCGCAGCACCATATAACTTAAGCGGATCCGACTACAGCGGTCGGAAAGCTCAAAAGCTTGCAGTGCCATATAACTTAAGCCTGAATGTAAACAAACCGTGGGGGATAAGCATCCATAAAACTTTCATTTCTCTTCATCATATACATGGGGAATATCGGCAAGAGACTTGAAAAATCTCAAGAAGGTAATTGAGACGCCCTGCTCTTGGATTCTCGATGGATGGAGGATTGTGAAAGGACTTTTTTTGGATCCTCCAGGATTTATGAGGGAGAAGACAGCAATGCCGTAATGATCCGACTAAATGACCTAGTAGGAAAGCTGGGGCCCTAAACAATCTAAAGAAAAATGGGCGGCATAACCTAAGTTAACCGAGTCTTCATCTCGGTTTACATATTATCTCTTTTATTTTCCTTCTCTCTTCTTTCCTGCCGAATATTGTCTCTAACTCAAGGAAGTCTTTGCTCCTTATTGCCTCAATAATGATTGCGGTATCCGCTCCCCCACCCTTTTCGTAACCAAGTCTGCCAGTTCCGCCAATAGCGATAACTTCTTCTTTCGGTCTTATAAAGCCCATCTCCGTTGCAATTAAAGTAACTTCAACGCAAACCTTAAGCCCCTCACAGAACCTACGTAATGTATCTTGGACGACCTCTGGGAACTCATACTTAACATCAGAGGCATAACAGAAATTATGCCCCATTTGCCCTATCTTCCGCTGTAAATCCTCTGGAAAACCTGGAAATTGCGGACCCTTTATGCTCACAATAGTCAATTTAATGTCAGTATCCTTGAAGATCTCTAGCGCCCTCTCAGCAGTAAAGCCAGTTACTGAGGCTATAATAACATTTTTTATGCCTTTTTCAAGAGCTTTCTCTTTAGCTAAGCTAAGCGTAATATCAGTATTGTGCCTTCCGCCAGATTCAAAATAAACAATTTTCTCCACTATCATACTACTCAACCAACTTATGTTAAGACTTTTATTTTTAATAATTAAAGCTATATTTATCTCTTATTTTTGTGGGGTTTAGGGGATACGAAATATGCGTAAAGCTGGGTTCGCTGACGCGAAATTTAAAATTTTTGAGGAGTAAGTATTTTATGATAAGGAAGGTTGGGGAGGGGAAGCTTCATGAAGGTTCTTGAGGTTATTAATGTAACCAAGCGTTTTGGTGGGCTTGTTGCTCTAAACGACGTATGTCTTCACATAAATAAAGGTGAAATAGTTGGTCTTATCGGACCAAACGGTTCTGGAAAAACAACGCTCTTTAATGTCATATCTGGTACATTTAAGCCTGATTCTGGCATGATATACTTTGAGGGAAAAAATATAACTGGTTTATCTCCGTATAAGATTTGTAAATTGGGAGTTGCTAGAACATTTCAGATACCGAAACCTTTTCCCAATATGACCGTTTATGAAAACCTTTTTGCGTCGGCATGTTTTGGGCGTGCTGAAGGAAATAAAGTATCAGACATAAAGAAGGATTTAGAAGAGATATTGGAGAGACTCGAGTTAAAAAAGAAAAGTAATATCTTAGCATCAAACTTAACGATTTTTGATCAAAGAATGCTTGAGTTGGCAAGAGCGCTTTCCATTAAGCCGAAACTTTTACTGCTAGACGAGGTCTTGGCTGGTTTAAATCCAATGGAGACCATGCATGCACTCAGAATTATTAATGACCTCCAAAGCAGAGACGGTATCACCATCTTTATGATTGAGCATAACATGCGTGCGATAATGGAGATCTCGGATCGGATTATCGTTCTTCATTACGGGAATAAAATAGCTGAAGGAACTCCTGAAGAAGTGGCCAGGGAACCAGAAGTCATTAAAGTTTATTTAGGTGAAGCGTATGCTGGAAGTTAATAGACTCAATGTCTCACGAGGGGTAATCCCGGTTTTATGGGATGTTTCCCTTGAAGTTAGAAGAGGGGAGATAGTATCATTAATAGGCGCAAATGGCGCTGGCAAGACAACACTTTTAAGCACAATTGCTGGTTTATTAAAGCCGTCCTTTGGAACTATTATATTTAATGGCAGGGAGATAAGCAATCTTCCGCCTCACAAAATTGTAAACTTAGGACTATCTTTTGTACCCGAAGATAGAAAAATCTTTGCACACATGAGTGTTCGAGAGAACCTCCTTTTAGGCGCTTATACCTCTAGAGGGGAAAAATCAAAGGAGAAGATGTTAAGATTTGTTTACGAGATTTTTCCAGTATTGAAGGAGAGGGAGAACCAGCTGGCAAGTACCCTGAGCGGAGGAGAACAGAGAATGCTTGCAATAGCCCGCGGCTTAATGTCCAACCCAAATCTATTAATGCTTGATGAACCAACCCAAGGCCTCTCACCAAGGCTAACAATTAATCTATTTAACGCCATTAAGAATCTTAAAGAGCATGGACTCAGTATCCTTTTAGCTGAACAAAATGTCTATTATTCCTTAAAAGTGTCTGATAGAGCATATATAATGGAGACTGGTAGAATAACTTTGCATGGAACGGGCGAAGAACTTTTAGAAAATGAATATATTAAGAGAGCCTTCTTAGGAATCTAAGGGTTTATTCTCTCTTTTGAGAATTTTCCTTTGAATTTCTCAACTATTCCCATTAGGCCATTTGGCATGAACATTATTATAAGGATTAGCAGAAAACCTATTATTGCTAGGAAATGATAGGGATAAGCTACTCTAAGGTATTCCTCAAGTAGTGATAAGAGTACTGCGCCAGCAATTGGTCCATAAATTGTCCAAGCCCCTCCGAGAAGGGTCATAACAGCTGGTAAGAAAGAAAAGAGCGGATCAAACGCTATATCTGTATTTATATATGCGAACCTTGTCGTGAAGCATCCACCCATAAATCCAATACACATGGCACTAGCTCCAAAACTCATAGTTTTAAACAGCGTTGCATTTACACCCACATGAAGGGCTGTTTCCTCACATCCGCCGATCATCTTCAGCGCTAAGCCAAATTTAGACTTTCTTAAAATTGTTGTCAAGACAAATACTGCAAGCGTGGTTATCAAAATAGAGTAATAAATTGTTCCACTATCAAATAGTATAGGAAGATACGTTCCACGCGTGCCAGTTATCCTTATCTCCCACCACTGGAAAATATTCCTAAGCATTTCGCTGATCCCGAATGTAAGTATTGCAAAATATATGCTCTTCACTCTTAAAGTTACCAGACCGATGGCCGAGGCTAATGCAAAGTTTAATAGTCCTGCCAATAGCACGATTAGGGGCATTGGTAGAAGCGGAAAATAACCGCGGTAACTTAGTTCTAGATATTTTGCAGTAAAGTATGCCCCAAGCCCAAAGAAGCCAGCAGATCCCAACGAAACATATTTTGTGAGACCAGAAAAGAAGTGCCAGCTTACAGTGAGAGCGAGCCATAAGAGCACAGTTCTTAGAATTGAAAGATGATAGTCGGCTAAGAAAAATGGGGCAAAAATTAACACTAGGAGTGCCAGAACTGACAACAGTAGAGTAACATTAGCCTTTATTTTTTTCTCTAACATAGATTATCGCCCAAATAACCCTCTTGGCCTACTTATAAGGAAAACTATAAGGAATAAATATATAATTGCCATAACCATGAGAGGCTCAATCTTTAAGGTTAAATAATATATATATCCTATAATGAAGCCGCCCGCTAAGCTCCCTATAAAGCTTCCAAGACCGCCCAAAACAATTATTGCAAGAGCGATAAATGTATATTGCGGTCCTATATATGGATTTATGTTTGTATAGATCATGGACACCATTGTGCCAGCAATAGCAGCTAATAAGACGCTTAAGCCAAACGACAATGAATGAATCTTTTGGACATTTACGCCCACAAGCTGGGCGCCTATAGGTTCCTCAACAACGGCTCTCAGGGCCAGCCCTATCTTCGTTGAGCATAATAATAAATAAAGAACTATACTAATAGCCACGGACATTATCGCTGAGGCTATCATATTTATCTGAAATCTCTCCCCAAATATGAAAATAGCCTCTGTAAGATATGTGTTGCTTATTGGCATTGCACCGAAAACTGCTCGAACCATATTTTGGATAACGAAGAGGAGCCCAAAGCATGCTAAAAGTGATCGGAACTCGAGCTCTTCAGCCGATTTAGATATGGAAACAATTTTACGGAAAATAAGAGCTTGTATTAGAATCCCTAAGATGAAGACTACTGGCCCGCTCATTACCAACGAGATGAGTGGATTTAAACCGTAATAGCTGAAAAAGATATTAGTGACATAGGCGCCGAGCATGAGAAACTCTCCATGCGCCACATTTAATATTCTCGTCACACCATATTGTAAGTTAAGCCCAACAGCTATTAGAGAGAAAATCGCTCCTAAAATTGCGCCGCCAATAATAACATCTATCAAACTCCTATACCCCCAAAATAACTTTATGATATAAAAAATAATAAAGGGGGGATTTTAAGGTTGGACAATAACGTTATCCCCCTTTTAAGATGGCCAAGCTGGCTTTGGACAAATAATCTTTGCTGAGGCAACCTCCAGCGGCCATATAACCTCCATCATGTCCCCGCCTTGCCATTGAGTTAATGTTCCCGCCAACTCGCATTGCGCGCTATAACCTTGTCTAAATCTGAATTTTCCGACTATGGTATCAAATGTCTCCGTTGCTAGGGCATCTCTTATCTTATCCCTATTAAGACCATACTTCTCAACAGCTTTAAGGAGACACTCAAGGCCGGCGTAGAATGTTGCTGAAGCAGGGAACGGATATGCACCGATGCGTTTCTTATGTTCTTCAGCCCACTCCTTCAGCTTTGGCTCCTTATAAGCTGTTGCAGGCCAGCCATCGTAGTAGCATACTCCAATGAGGTCCTGTGGAGTGAACCCAAAGGGGCCGTATACTAGGCCTGGAACTTCCATTGTCGGTCCAACAAATATTAACTTTGGATTAAAGTTCTGGGCTTTGCATTGATGTACAAATAATGCTCCCTCCGTATAACCACAAAGGATTACGACATCCACATTCGCGGTTTTAAGCGTACTTATGAGTGGAGTGAAGTCTGCGATATCTGGTGGATAGCTTTGGTGAATGGGCACTTCAAATCCTCTCATTACTAAGTGGGAGTATATTGCTCCGGAGTACTCCACACCATGCTGATCTGAGTGATATATTATTCCTATACGCTTAATCGGCGTTATCTCTTTATTTATGTATTCAAAAAGGTCAGCTATCTCCTTTCCAGTCTCGCTGGGTAAACCAAGAACGCTAAAGGCATACTTAAATTCTCCCTTTCGCATCTTTTCAGCAGCTATCTCGGAACCGAACGTCAGGGCAACTAGTGGATAACGGTACCTTTCGGTAAGCGGAAAAACCGCGAAGTTAAAAGCTGTGCCCCAGGGCGCAAAAAGTAAGTCCACTTTATCTTCAACTATAAGCTTCTCGACTAAAGTTAGCATTGTGTCTATAGAGTTCTTGTCATCGTATTCTATGAGCTTTATGCGCAACCGCTTTCCATATTCAGGAACGTATAGCCCACCCTTCGCATTATAATCTTCGACAATCATATGATAATATGCATGGTGAAGGGCACAAGCGGCTGCCTGCGGTCCCGAAAGAGTGTGTGCCACTCCAATGACCACATACTCTTTGGGTGGAGGAGCTGGTGTGGGTGTTGGTGCAGGTGTCGGCGTTGGTGTGGGTGTAGGTGGTGCTGTTGGGGGTGTAGGCGGGGCTGCCGGAGGAAGTGTAGCAAAATAGTAGGCTACGCCTACCACGACTACAACGATCAATATAACGGCAATAATTATAGCTTGTGTTTTTGTAATAGCCTTTCTTTTCAAGAAAATCCCCTAATTACTTAGAATAGAATAAAGATGTATTTATATCTTGCTTATTCTTGCTTCTTAAGGACTTTTAGTCTAATCTAATCATCAAGTATATTGACAGAGCTGAAAAATCGCCGTTGTTGCAATAAAAGTCGCTTTCGATTGTAGCGTAACTCATCTGCAATGATGAAAAGTCTCCCTAAGAGACACTTAGGGACTTTGAGAGCTTAAATGCTCTGACCTAATATCTCTTATATAGGTAAAGTCATGTCATTATTAATCCATTCCTGGGCAGACCCATTACACATCACACATTCAACGTTGATGTATTCAATCTTAAAGCTATTTTTAGGTTTTAACATTATTACCCACAAGATATTTTATAGTTCAGAGTTCCTGGATCCATAAACGTTTTATAGATTTTGATGGAAAGTACTTTGAGAAGAGGAGGAAACCTTGTCCATATTATTTTTTGGGGTTCCTTTAGATCCAGATGATAGAGAAGAAAGATGCTTGATTAAGCGCGCGTACATTTATGCCCTTATTAGGGGGCATGTTCCAACGCCAAATTTTCTTACGCCCTATGAAGCGCTTATGCATTATTTGCAGGAGATATTTGTAGATCCAAAATTTGTTAAGCTAGGTGAGATTCCTGTGGAGTCGTGGCTTAGGCCGAAGCCTAGTTTCAGAGATCTCTCAATGATAAACCCAGATACGTTCTCCGCCTTTCTAGCTGCTGACTGCTGTAGAGATTATGCTGAGATGGTTAATATATTCGTTAGAAGAAAAGTTCTCCCAAATAAATTTGTAATGATAGGGGTTGACCACTCTTCGACTGGAGGATGCTTAAAAGCTCTTACAAGTTTTTATGGTGTAGAGAAGATTGGTGTAATCATCCTTGATTCTCACTTTGACGCTTTTCATGCAAAGCTTGGAAAAAGTCTATTCACGTACATTAAAGAGCACGGCATCCCCGCGTTTATGCCTCATACTAATAATTTTGAGGGGCTTCTAGAATTAGATGCCCCTGAAACTTACAATAGCGGAAGCTTCCTTCGTTATTTATTGGAGGAAAGAGTAATTCTTCCTGAAAATGTCATAGTAATTGGGGTGGCAGATTACCCAAGTAAGGGGCTTGAGGAAATAGAGGATGAACGTGTGAAAAAGTGGGTTAGTGAATATAGGCGGTTTGAAAGAGAGGGCGTACTCATTCTACCGCGCACAAGATTGAAAAGAGAAGGAATGAATCCCTTAAAGATGGCTTTAAATAGCTTAAGGACGCCCTTTATCTACATATCTTTAGATATAGACGTGATGTCCTTTAGAGAGGTTTACGCCGCCAGAATATTGAACACTATAGGATTAGATCCGAATGAAGTCTATGAAATACTTGAAATAATTAAGAAATATATTATTAAGAAAGGAATTGAACTGGTTGGTTTTGATCTTATGGAGATTGATGTTCATGCAGCTAACGCCCATCTAAAAAATGGGATAGTTGATAGAACATATGATATATCAAAAGTCGTCATAAGAAAGATAATAGATGGCATGATTAATGGTTCCTTTGATGAAGCTACTGGGAACGTTTACCAAAAATTTTAAAAAGGCCATTTTGTAAAAGCTTGATTGGTGATTTTGTTTGTCTTTAGAGGATCTTGTTGAGGCATTCATTAACCTCGAGGAGGAGAAGGTTCTTAAAAATGTTGAGAGTCTAGTTAAGATGGGTAAAAATCCATATGAAATCCTTGAAGCATGTAGAAGAGCGGCAGAAGTTGTAGGCGAAAGGTTCGAGAGAGGCGAATATTTCCTTTCCGAGCTCGTTTATGCTGGTGAAATATTCAACAATGTTATGAAAATTGTTCTCCCACTAATTAAGAGGGAGATTAAGCCACTAGGCACGATACTTTTAGGTACAGTCCAAGGAGATGTACATGATATAGGTAAAAATATTTTTAAGGCCTTTGCAGAGGCTGCCGGGTTTAAAGTTATAGATATCGGTGTAGATACTCCGCCGGAGAAATTTGTGGAGGCTGTTAAAATATATAAGCCTGATATTGTCGGCATGAGTGGACTACTAACAATAGCTTATGACGCGATGAAGAGGACTGTTGAGGCCCTGAAAGAGGCAGGTTTAAGGGATAAAGTGAAGGTGATAATTGGAGGGGGTAGAGTGGACGAGAATATAAAAAGGTATACTGGGGCAGATGAGTGGGCTGATAATGCAATAGTAGGTGTAAAAAAGTGTAAGCAGATGCTAGGGCTTGGGGGATGAGATGCCATGAGAGTCGTAAAGGAGTCTAAACCAAAAACTCCTGAGGAAGCCTTAACAGAGAGAAGAGAGAGAATAGAAAAGGCCGTAGAACTAAAAGAGCCAGATAAAGTGCCCTTAATATTATCTTCTTGTGGTGATCTCTTACGTAAATATATTACTGGTCACGACCTTTACTTTAACTATGAGAAAGCCCGTGAAGCAGTTATAAAATTTGTTAAAGACTACCAGGTAGATATGTTTTTACCAGTTTTAGGAGCTGAGGGCTTCATATTCGCCTTAGCCTTCGCTGAGTACCCGGATATAGCGCCAGCCGTTAGATTCTGGTCCGGACCCATGCACGACATCCTTAAAGATAAGTTCACGAAGTGGCCTGGTAGGGAACTCCCAGAGGACAGTATTTTCCAGTTCATTGGCGGACAATTTATGGACATTAAAGAATATGCCAAATTCTCTGAGGATCCGATAGCTTTCGTAAATGAGGTTATTCTCCCTAGGTCATGTATAAACTTAGAGAAGATTGGATCGCCGAAAGCCAATGCCGCATTAATTAGGCTTGGATCCGAGGCATCTAAGGCTCTCAAATTCTTAGTAGATGTTACTGTGGATTTAGCTAATGTTGGAATGCCCTCATTGCCCCTAACATCTGCTTATGCCCCACTAGATTATATAGGAGACTTTCTTAGAACCCCCGTGGGAGTCCTTTTAGACATAAGGAGATACCCAGATGAAGTTAAACGCGCTTGTGAAGCGCTTGTTGAGCCAATAATTAAGGTTGCGTTGGCTCTAAAACCAGCCGGAGCAAAATATGCATTTATACCATTACACCTCAACGAGTATTTATCTCCTAAGCTGTATAACGAATTTTATTGGCCGACACTTAAAAAAATTATAATAACTCTATATGAACAGGGAATAAAATCATTTGTGTTTTTCGAGGGATGGCACGACGCCCATCTTGAAACAATATTGGATCTACCTAAAGGTTGGGGGGTAGCATTGTTCGAGAAGACTGATGTAAGGAAAGCCAAAAAAGTTTTAGCTGGACATACTTGCGTAATGGGTGGGATCCCATCATCACTATTACTTGAGGCATCACCAGACAAAATCAAGGAATATATAAAGAATCTCTTGAAGGAAGTGAAGGTTGGTGGAGGGTTTATATTAGCAAACAGTGTTGAAATTCCAAAAGATGTTCCCTCAGAGAATTTAAGAGCGCTAATAGAGGTCGTGGAAGAAGAGGGAAGATATTAGCAGGCAATATAATGTTACTCAAAACACTTCAATAATTAATACCTCAATTGCGATCAGAAAGTAGAACCGATATAAACGAAGCATATAGAGTTAATGATTAATTTTTTAGACTTTTAAAAGGCGAATAAATATTAAATGGGAATATTCGCCCGGAATTCGACCCATTCATCGCTTTTAGGCTAATTAGAGGATAAAGTACATTAAAAAGAAAAGATGATTGCGTTTTCAGTCATATACCTTTGAATTTTGGTCTTCTTTTCTCTAGGAAGGCAGTTACTCCCTCTTTAAAGTCTTCTGTCGCGGAGATTAAGGCTATAAGCGCAGCCTCATATGCCAGTCCAGTTCTTATATCCAAGTTGAGACTTGAATTAACTAGTAGCTTAGCGAGAGCCAACGCAAGTGGTGGTTTACCTATGAGCTCTTTAGCAAATTCCTCAGCAGTTGTCATAAGCTTGTCTAATGGTACAACTTTATTGACGAGGCCTATAGACTCCGCAGTCTTCGCGTCAATCATTTTACCAGTAAAAATGAGTTCTTTAGCAATTGCTTTACCGACTAGTCTGGGTAAACGTTGGGTGCCACCGCCACCAGGGAAGAAGCCTAGATTTATTTCTGGTTGACCAAGCATTGCGTTTTCTGAGGCTATACGCATATCGCATGCTAATGCTATTTCCAGTCCTCCTCCCAGAGCGTAGCCATTAACTGCCGCTATAGTGGGCTTACTCCCCTCCTCCAGAGATAGCGTCAGCTCATGTAGTAACCTAACAATCTTGAACATTTTTATTGGATTTGCGTCTTTAATGAATTTAAGGTCTAGCCCTGCACAAAATGACCTGTCCCCAGCCCCAGTAACTATTATAGTCTTAATATTATCGTCTCTGTTTGCATCATTTACCTCAAAGAGAAGCTCCTGGATTGTCTCCTCATTTATGGCGTTAAGCACCTCTGGGCGGTTTATGGTTATGACGGCTATATGGTCTCTCTTTTCATAAATCGTGTTCTTAAGCTCCATGCAATGTCCCCTAAGCGGGTTGAGGCCACTCATAGAAGCCTCTGCCAGTTTTCCTGCCAAGAAAACCAGCCCTAACCATCTGCTTTAAGATTTGATTTGGCTTGAACCTTGGACCTAATTCTTTTTCTAAGACTTCAAGTATTGCTAGAGCCGTATCTAGGCCGATGTAATCAAGCAGCTTTAATGGCCCCATAGGCCAATTTAATCCAAGCTCGCATGCCTTATCTATATCATCTCTCTCAGCAATTCCCTCCCAGAAAAGATTTAGAGCCTCATTTAACGCTGCCATAAGTATCCTGTTAACTATGAAGCCAGCGCAATCCTTCTTAACGATCACTGGCTCCTTTCCCATTTTTCTAGCGACCTCAGCAACAATATTTATTGTTTCATCAGATGTCCTCGCGCCTTTAATTATCTCCACGAGCTTCATTAATTGCGGTGGATTAAAGAAGTGCATCCCGCAGAACCTTTCTGGCTTACTTATCAATGAAGCTAGCTCCGTTATGCTTATTGAGGAAGTGTTTGTCGTGATTATAGATTCAGGTTTAGCTGCTTTGCTAATCTGTAAAAGCACATTTTTCTTCGACTCTATATCTTCAGCAATAGTCTCAATTATTAAATCCACGTCTGAAACTGCTCTCTCTAAATCTGAGAGTGGCATAGTGTGTATTCTCCCTAGAGTCTCCTTAACTTGGTCTTCTGTCAACAAGCCCTTTTTATGGAATTTCTGTAGGCTATCCTTTATCATTCCCATCGCTTTCTCGAGGGTTGATAAACTTCTACTTAACATTACTACGTCAAACTTTGCTACCTGAGCGGCTACTTGCGCTATGCCGTGACCCATTACGCCAGCTCCAATAACAGCTACTTTTTTAATCTCCAAACTCAAATCCTCCCCAAATTTTCTCTTGTCTCACCATATATTGTGTTCCCCTAATAAGGCTTATCAAAATACATTCCATTACACTTTAATGTGTGCATCTTTAACTTTTAGAGTAACCAGCAATGACTAGCATTGTAGCTGGCGTATTTGTCTTGTTTATTAGAGCGCGCTTCTCACCAGCGGGTATATATATGGAGACCAGCGGCTTCAAAGTTATCTCCTCTCCCTTCTCAGTTATAACCGTCATCTCTCCAGAGACCATTACGTAAACTCTCTCAAAGTTAGCTGCGGACATTTCAGCGCCACCCCCAGGTAAAAAGTGGGATAACCCGACCCAGAAACTCTCTACACCAGTTGTCTCCTTGTGCTGTAAGCGTAAGGCAACCATCTTAAAGTGCCCTGCCGCCTCATAAGGCTTAGCATCCTTTAACTCCACTTTTTTCATTCCACTCACCTCTGAACATTTCCATCTAAATTAAACTTACTTAATTAATATTTTTGGTTCTTTGAGAAATTTTGTCATGGGCAAGCCAAAATTTCATTCTAACACAGAAACGAGCTTGGCTTGAAAACATTCTTTGGGAAAACTATAATAGTTTTTGACTAGATTTCTAAGTCGTGGATAATCTTTCATTAATGTTAAATAGATCTATGGGGTAGGGTAAAGTTATGTTTTATAAGAAAGGGATTGTTAGGGACTATAAGCTCCAGGAAGGTATGACTATAGATGATCTTATAGAGCAGATGAGAGAGGCATGGGGCTTCACCGCTGGAAAAATCGTGGCTGGAATAGACATATTAGTGGAGATGATTCTCGATAAAGAGTGCCTGAAATTCCTTTCTTTTCCAGCATGTATTGTAGCTACTGGGGCTAGAGGTGTTCTTATTGAAATTGTTAAGCGCCGCCTAGTAGACGTGATTGTGACAACCTGTGGAACACTTGATCATGATTTAGCAAGGAGTTGGAGAGATTACTATCACGGATCATTTGATATGGATGATGTGGAGCTCCATAAAATGGGGATAAACAGGCTTGGAAATATACTGATACCAAACGAGAGCTATGGCCTAATAATTGAGGAGAAAATGCATGAACTTCTAACAGACTTGTGGAATAATGGCGTTAGAGAGATTTCGACAAAAGATCTTTGTCGGGCAATAGGATCAAAAGTATGCAGGGAGGATTCAATACTTTATTGGGCAGCGAAAAATAATATACCAGTCTATGTCCCCGGAATTACTGATGGGGCTGTAGGCTATCAAATGTGGCTATTCTCCCAAGATCACAAAATAAAGATTGATGTCCTTAAAGATGAGCAGGAACTCAACGATCTAATATTCAGTGCAAAGCGCACTGGCGCGCTTATAATAGGCGGAGGTATTTCAAAGCACCATGTAATATGGTGGAACCAATTTAGAGGCGGATTGGACTATGCCGTCTATATAACCACCGCGGTTGAGTGGGATGGAAGTCTCTCTGGAGCAAGGGTTCGCGAAGCTATCTCTTGGGGGAAAGTTAAGGAGACGGCAAAACATGTAACTATTGAGGGGGATGCAACAGTAATACTTCCATTAATGGTGGCTGCGCTAATATCAAGAGTGCCCAGGCAGGATACTAAGCGATAATTACACTTTTAGCCTCTTATCTGCTTTCTTACGCTCGCATCCTCAAGTAACATTTCAACAACCCATCTAGCGACCTTACCAGCAACATCAGTACATTTATCTCTATGCCCGCCCATCTCCTCAAACTTCTTGTGATCTTCTGGATCCCATAAATTAAATGATCTCCCAAAAATTTTTGTCTGGACATCTTTACAGATACAGCTACCAAACTCCTTAACGAACTTGTCATGAAGCTCCTTTGCCTTGGCATATGATTTAAGAAACCTTCCCTTTCCCATATCCTCTAGACTTCTGCCGTAAAAAATGCCGAGTGCTATAACCCCACCTGTAAGAGCCCCGCAAGTTCCGTTTCCGCTAAGCCCTAAGCCTCCAGCTAATGCATGCGCCGACTTAATTATGTTTTCTATCCCCTTAAGGTTAAATACCTCATATATCGCCCTCAGGACGGCTTGCGGACAGCTTCCATACTCAGCCTCATACTTAAAAGCTAAGTTATAGGCTCTTTCAGCCTCACTCATACCTTATCACCAAAAATTTATAACATTATTAAAGGCAATTTAATTCTTGCGTGAAAAATGGCTAAAAAGGAGATAGATGATCTGAAGGATAATATTGAGAGGACAAGGGAATTAAGCTGGAAGTATTTTGGCAAGGTAATACATTTTTATGTACCTGGCTTCACATACTATCATAATAAGTATTTTAAGTCCTCAGCAACAATTTTCCCATCAATATCAATTACTGGCTCCTCCTGCTGCCTAAGGTGTGATCATTGTGGCGGCATAATCCTTAAAACAATGATTCCAGCCACGACCCCGAGTAAACTGATAGAGGTCTGCTCAGACTTGAGAAGCCGCGGCGCGATTGGCTGTCTTATAAGTGGGGGTTGTTTGCCAGATGGATCAGTGCCGATAGAGAGATTTATAGACGCTATATCAGAGGTCAAAAGAAGATTTGGTCTAACCATCGTCGTTCATACTGGATTAATAAATTTTGAGACGGCTAAAAGGCTTAAGGAAGCTGGTGTCGACGCGGTCTCGGTTGACATAATAGGTTCTAATGAAACTATAAGGGAGATCTATCACCTTAATTGTGGCGTAGAAAAATATGCTGAGACGCTTGAGGCATTAAAGAGAGCTGGGATACCATTTACACCACATATCCTTGTAGGTTTGCATCATGGAGCTATTAAAGGCGAGTTTGAAGCATTAAAGATGATCGCGAAATATGATCCATCAGCCCTAATACTTATAATCTTCTTTCCAATCAGGGGCACAAAGATGGAGTTTGTTAAGCCGCCTCCGCCAGAAGCCGCGATAGAAATTCTCCTAAGGGCAAGATCTATGATGCCAAGAGTTCCAATAGCTCTCGGTTGCGCAAGACCCAAGGGTAAGCATAGGGTTGAGACAGATCTATTGGCGATTGAGGCGGGCGTTAACGCAATAGCTTTCCCAAGCCTAGAAGCTATAGAAAAGGCGAAGAGTTTAGGTCTAAGAATGAGGTTTTCGCAGGTCTGCTGCTCTCAAATTTATAGAGATGCTGTCCCTGAAGGCTCAAACTCTAATAAACCCTCTTAAGGGAATTTTCTACAGAGACTTTCTCCCCAATTTTATAAAAGATTTTTCCAGAGTAGTGAAGAATTGGCTTAAAGTCTATTTGACTTACATGTTCTTCAACAACTCTGCCGACAATGATATAGTGATCACCAAACCTCTCCATGAACTCAACAATGCATTCAAGGTTGACCGGACAGCTTTTTATCCTAGGTGGGAGAACCTTTAAACTCTTTTCGGTTTCAAGTCCAGAGAGGGCAAATTTATTGAAATCTCTGCCCGATTTAGTCCCGCATATCCACACTTCCTTAAGCATCTCCTCGCTTGGGATATTCACAACGAACTCTTTAACTTCATTAAGGTTCTTAAATGTGTGTCTTTCGGGCGCTACTGAGAAGGCTATATACTTTGGTTCAAAACTAACAGGCATTAGAAAGGAAAATGAAGCAACATTGGTTCTTCCGCTTCTATCACAAGTTGTTATGAGGGCTACTACTCGAGGAAATATAAGCCTACTAATAACCTCAACCATACATTAGAGATAAATTAATTCGACATTTAAACCTTGCTTATCAGATTCTGGGAGAAAAATCGAAATTTAGAAATACTTTTCTTGAAATAAAATTAGATTTAGGATTAATATGAGCGACATCAAGAAGATTAGCGTTTTTATCCCAGTTTACAGGGAATCCGATTTCCTTGAACAAACATTATCATCCCTTTTAAATGAGCCATACAAGGAGAAGGAGATTTTTGTCGTGATAGATGAACCCACACAAAAAAGCCTAGAAATTGCCAAAGAATTCTCCTTAAAGGGAGTCCACTTTAAGCTTAATGGTGAAAGAAAGGGTAAATCTAACGCGCTGAATGAGGTTGTTAAGGAATCAAGTGGTGACATTTTTCTCTTTCTAGATTCTGATGTCTTAATAGATAATGCTTCCGGAAAAAGTTTTCTCGAAACTATATCTAGAGAAATGGAGAATGCTGACATAGTTGAGGTTAGAAAGGAGGTTATTCGAGATTCATTTATAGCCAAAGTCGCAAGCTATGATTACTTAGGTTTCACGCTGGCTAATTCATATTTTTCTCGTAAAGTTGGACGATGTCTAGTTATAAATGGCGCAGCCTTTGCCATAAAAAGAGAGATATTCGAGAAATTGGGTGGCTTTAGGAGAACTATATGTGAAGACCTAGACATAGCTACTAGGTCTTTTGCTAGCGGAGCGCGCTTTAAATTCATAAGTGACTTAATCGTATTCACTAAAGCGCCTTCTTCATTGAGGGAATGGTTTAGTCAAAGGAGGCGATGGGCGATCGGTGCCGCCTTTTGGATTAAAGATAACATCAAAACCCTTAGGAAGGCTCTTCGGAAGCATCCCAGAGTTATAGTTTTATCGTTACTTTCATCCTTCCCCCATATCCCACTTTTCCTAATGAGTCTTTTTCTACCGGATAAAATTTTTGCTAATGCATTATATATGCTGCTTTTACTGTTCTCGGCAACAACTAGCTTTCTAATATTCCCAACAGCCATGACATCTCTGATAATCCCTGCCTTTAAAAGTCTCACTGTGCTCTTCAGCATATTTTTTGGATACTCCTTAATATTTTATGTCATTTCAAGGAAAATCAGATTTCGCTTTAATTTCCTAGAGTTTACTGTCTTCTATTTTGTTATGGCGCCGCTATGGCTTATATTAATAGTGACTAGTATAATTAGGGTTCTCGCTAAGAAAACCAGTAACATAAAGATTGATTGGAAAATATGAGATGAAAGAAAATAGTGCTCTTAGCCACCGAATAGGAATCCTCATATTAATGGTTTTGTGAAGTTTACCTCACTGATTAAGGCGTGCGGAACCAAGGATGGTATTTCAACCTCCCACCATTTAATCCATACTCTGGATCTGCCTAAGTCTACTATATTCTGGAGTATTCTAAGCATGTTATCGCTTATTCTTAGTTCTCTGAAGGAGGAGACTATTTCTCCACGCCTTATTCTGAATATTCCATCTCTTGGTAGCGTTGAGAAGTCTCCAGTCCTATAATTTTGATATCTGAGGTACCAGTCATTTGTGACATATATTCCATCGTCGATTTGAGCAGATAGTTCCTCAAAGGATTTGCCGCCGGGCTCGACGATAAGGTTCCAGGGGGTTGGCACTATTATCCCAGCATTGCCAGTGGTCTCCTTACCAAACTTTTTGGCAGTTATACTGTTATGTAAATAAGTCTTTAAAACACCATTCTCTACTATAATATTCCTCCTCGTCGGGACACCCTCATCATCAAATGCTCTAGCGCCGATGCTTCCAGCCAGCGTTGGATCATCGACTAAAGTAAACTTCTCGGAAGAAATCTTCTCTCCAATCTTATCAACAAGGAACGATTGCCCAGCATCTACCAGAAATGCTGAGGAGAGTATACCCACTTGGTTAACAATGTCCGCGAAGACCATTGGTCCAAGTAAAGTCATATATTTCCCTGGTTCCCCTGGCACGGGATTATCCGCGGCTCTCGCTATTTCTCCAGCGACCCTGCCAGCCTCCTCAGGATTAAAATCTTCTGGTTTACCAGCAATTGAGAGGAAGTGCCCCGTTGCAACATCCGAAATGAAAGCTCTAATAGACAGCTCTAGCCCCGCCTTCTCCTGCGAAGCATATACCTCCCCTGAGGTCGCTATACTTATCTCACTTTTAAAGGCACTTAATGTTCCAGCGGCTCTTTTCGCACCACTTTCCAATGCGCTATTAATGGCCCTCTCGACGTAACTAGACAGCGTCTCTGGATCTAATGGTACTTCAGGAGCTTTCAGCAGTCTTGGGTCATAGGAGAACGGGCCCTTTGGGAGCGGGGCGTATACGTCTGCTGGCGTCGTCATCTTAGCTACCCTGATGAGAGTTTTAACGTTCCTCTCTATGTTTTTAATTGATAATGTATTGATAGAGGTTGCAGCCCTATGCTTCTCAACCATGACGAATATTTCTATTGTGGCTTCATGGAAGATTTTTGATATAGTTACCTCATTATTCGAAAACCTTATCATCACTTTCTGGGATTCAATGAGCTTCGCGGCTATATCCGTCGCCCCATACTTTCTCCCCAAATCAACAATATAGGACGGAATCTCTTTTACATTCATTCCCGCATCCCACCAACTCTAACTTTTCTTAAGCGTATGTGTGGTCCACCAGTCCAGACTGGTATCCCCTGCATCGGGTCGCCCTTACCGCAATAGGCTGCCTGAAACTCTAGATCTTTGCTAGCGGCATCTACAGCTGACCAGAGACCAATAGTCGTCATCTCTAAGACTGGCGCTCTAACTGGATTCTTTATTTCGCCATTCTCTATTTTGTATGCTTCTAGCCCGACATAACGCTGGTTAAATCTTCTGTCATCTATGTTCCACTCCATAAAACTCTTCACGTAAATTCCCTCCTTAACATCCTCAAACAGTTCGTCCTTTGAATAATCTCCTGGAAGGAAGAATGTATTTGACATCCTAATTATCGGCTCACGATTATAGGCCACCGCTCTAGAAGCGCCGTTACTCATGACGCCAAATATGCTCGCTGTCTCACGGTTATGGAGAAATTCGTTAATCACCCCCTCTTTTATTAGGATCCTCCTTCTAGCCTTAACCCCCTCGTCATCATAAAGATAAAAACCAAATGAGCCCTTTATGGTTGGATCATCCGCAACATTTACATATTTACTTCCAACCCTAAGCCCAATAGAGTCTGACTTGAGAAATGTCTCCCCAGCCTGAGCAGCCTCCCTGCCAAGTATTCTATCAGCTTCACAGGGATGACCACATGATTCATGGCTCACAATACCAACAATTTCTGGCCCAAGAATCACATCCATTTCTCCTGCTGGAGACTTTTTAGCTTCTATCAAAACCCTAGCCAGCGCAGAAGTTTCTTCATGAAGGATCCTTGGCAGATTCCATCTCTCACAAGCTTCCCACCCACCAGTCTCCCCCAAATTGATGTATCTTTGAAGCAATCCCCCCTGTGGGTGGAATAGTGTAATTAGGGCGAAGAAGGCTATTCTAGGGGTTACGCTGTAAATACTCGCCCCATCACTTGTCTTAACGAGCTTCTCTGTAATCCATGTGTCTAATGTCATAATTCTTGCTGGAACCTTGACATCAAAAGTAGATGCCGAGCTAATTATTTCCTCGTCAGTCTCCTTAATCAGACTGGTGCGCGCCTCTGGATCAACGCTTGTGAAGCTCACCCTTGGCTTAACAATAACCTTTTCATTTCCAAGTTCTCCCTTCCCCATGGAGATTTTATGCTTAACTAGCTTGGATGTAGACTTAGCAGCCTTGAAAGCCTGCTTTAAAGCTTTCTTAATGTCATCTTTCCTTAACCGATTAGTTGATGCAAAGCCGAGTGACCCATCCACTAGAACTCTTATTCCTACACCCCTAGACTCTTCAAAAGTAAATGCCTCGAGCACATTATTCTTAAAGATTATTGATTCACGCAGATCAGTATGAAGTCTAGCCTCAGCATACTCAGCGCCCATCCCCACCGCACTTTCAACTATAAACTCGGCTAGATCCTCCAACGAACTCACCCAAATAAATTCTCTAACTGATTTAAAACAAATAATTTGCTAACTTTTCTATAAAAAACCAAATAAGCAATTAATCCCATCTTTCTTGTGGGACCCGCATGTCTCTTCAAAGCTTTCCATCTAACAAGAAAGAGATGATTTTATCAGAGATCTGTCGAGTGCTTAAAAGGACTAATGCGATAGAATTTGGCACATTTAGGCTGCCTGGCGGCAAAATAACACCATATTATATAGACTTAAGGGTCATCCCAAGCTTCCCAGACGCGTTTGCAAAGATTATTGAAATATTTGTAGACGCTGTGAAGAGTGAGATTGGTGTAGAGAACTTTGATAGGGTTGCAGGTATACCGACCGCGGGTTTACCCCTAAGCGCGATTACAGCCTACATCTTAAAGAAACCCTTCATTTACATCCGCCAGAAACAGAAGCTTAAAGGTAGGGAGCGGAGGGTTGAGGGGGTGATCATGCCTGGTGACAGAATCTTATTGGTAGACGATATGGTGATGACTGGATTGAGCCTTGTTAGATCGACATTAGCTGTCAGGGCTGAGGGTGGCCTCGTAACCGATGCATTCGTTTTATTCGATAGGGAGGAGGGTGGAGAAAGGAGACTCGCAAAGATCGGCGTTAAACTCCATGCCGTTCTAGGGGCAAGCGAAGTCGCAAGAAAATTGTATGAAATGAATATTATAGAAGAAGATAAAATGAAGATAATAATCAGCCAAGTAAAAAAGGCAAAGAAGTAATCTTTAAACAATTTTTTCCAAAATTTCGGTTAGCTCACCTGGGTTATCAAAATCAAATTCGAGAAATGGCAATGTGGTCTGACCATATACATTAAGCTCTTTTTCCAGAAACTCAATGAAAATTCCCTTCTCATTCTGATAGAGTAATCCATTCCTCATGGATATCGCCGTCCTAACCGCGCATGATGGAGAGCGCTTTACCCCAATAACAGCAATAATATGAATACGTGGGTTTTTGCTCATGGTGACAAGCATTTTTATTTGTTTGGCAAAAGTTCTTGCTAATCTTTCGCAATGCTCCTTAAAGCCGGGCAACACTTCATATTCATCCTTTCTTCTAGAGGGGCGCGGGTTCCCACAGAAAGTGAATTCTGGGCACGGCATCTGAATTAATCCAATATTATGTCTTAAAGCATACTCGATCACATTGTTAGCCAATCCAATATTTCTCTCAAGTGGTTTTCCCTCCTGCCACCACCTTACGCTCTTATTCAGTAGGCAGTGAGAGACCACTAATACTTTTGATGTAAGACTATTCATAAATATCACCATGAAGTTTATTGTTGAGGTGGACGTTTCTGAACATAAAGGTATCTTTTTGCTCTACCCTCACGAGTCAATATTCCATCCCTAACCAGATCCAAGAGTACATGCGCCACAGCGGTTCTATCATAATGATAACCCCTTCTACTCATTTCAGTATGAACATCATTTAATGAACGGGGCGCAGAAAACCAGCCCTCCCTCCACAATTGCTCAACCACACCCCGACAAGTTTCCGCTCTAGTCGGAGGAGATTTGATCTCCGGGACAGGAACTTCCTTCAAAGAATAACTTGTGGCACTAGAAAGAACCTTCTCTACAACCTCCTTTACTTGATCCTCTCGGCACCTTATCTCAAACTCAATATTCCCAACTCTCATCTTTATATGAACTAAAGGTTTTTCCCTATTTTCCTCGCTCATTCTCTCTCCCTTAAAATGTTGCGCATCTTGATCAAGATGCGCAACATTTAAATACAACATCATTTAATTATGACTTGGTGAAAGTTGGTGATTGAACAAATACATTATGCAACAACACAAAGATATAATTTTCTCCAAGATCTTGGTAATTTAGACTTTTCGAAGAGGTTTATTGAGATGAGTTTAACTTCTATGAGCGAGATAAGGGATAAGTGTTTTCAGCCATGGATTGACGTTAAAGGGGAGCAGGTGGAGGCTGAAGAACAGGAAAATGTTATTGAGGTTAGCTGTGAATGTTCGTTCTCGGTTATCTCTCCGCTGGAGCCCATACCCGATGGAACACCGATAGTGGCTGTTGACGCGTCAAGCATTAAGGTTGGTGAAACTAGAGACGGCGTTATATGTGCTGTAAGGGGCGCGGTGGTGTGGAATGATGGTGGAAAATATAGGTGTCTGCGCGTAGGCCCATTTCCATTCCATATAACAAGAGAGAGTAGGAGGATAATTCTTAAGTATCTTAATCAATTTTCACCAACAATTTCAAACTCGAATATGACGTTTCTAATTGAAGTTCAGAGCAAGCTATGTAATGCTCTAGAGCGGTGGATACAGATGGCGATATCTGGCTCTATAAGCGATAGCATAATTCTCTTCGATGGAACTCTCTCAACTAAGCCCTTAAATAGCAATGCTGACTTATTAGCGCAGATTTTGAGGAAGGCAAGGAGTAACTCGAATGCAGTTGTATCTTTCTCAAAGTTTTCGACAATTAAGTTTTTAGGAAGGAAGATAACTGATTTGATAGTTAAGCAGAAGGAGCCTTGCCTCTTAGAGATCAATGAGAACATGCTATCAATATCCTCTAAGTCGATGAGGTTGCTGGGTAAAATTTATGCTGGTAAGCTCTGTGGAAAAGGCTACGCCTTTAGAATCGACGTTGATAGAATGCTGCCAAAGGAGATGCAGGTGATAGTTATCCAGAGAATTCTTGGAAACGACTTGGTTTTCCAAGGATACCCGGAGACGCTGCGTCTAGCTCACATATTTTCAACATTTACTGCAACTGACATTATAGGTATACAACGTTTTCTAGCAAAGAAGTATGGGCTTAAGATAGTTAATTGGCCTAACCTTAGAAGAGCATTGTTCGGACCCTTCGGGACTGGCTGTGCCGGTGATTAACATTTATGCGTCTCTACAAGAAAACTGGTAACACGGTGCATATTATAAGCTTTCCAGGCGAAGATATTGAAAAAGGATGCTATCTATTGATTGAGGATAAAAGAGCTGGCAAGTCAATGATAGTTCAGGTAATTGATGTGCAATTTGCAAATGTCCCAGGTGTGATGGAGGAACTCTTACGTGAACCATTGATAAATGAGTCTAGGGGGGAGGATGTTGATCCATTTGATATAACATCACATATATTATATGTTCAAGATGCCCGCTTACTAATATGCAAGGTTCATGGAACTATAAGGGATGGAAAGATAACCTCAGATACCTCCTGGCTCCCCTCAAGAACCCACTCAGTAATATATAGGTTGCCGATCGAGCACCTTCTCGAGACAATTAATATAGCGGGTAAGTATCCGATCCCCCTAGGCGAAACAATCGAGATGAGTCCAATAGTGATAGATGCCTCTAACCTAGATGGGAAACTTAACATAATTACTGGTAGGAAGGGTGTTGGTAAATCGCATTTATCTAAGCTCCTCGTTTTGGGTCTAATTAAGCATGGAGCAACCGTCATAATCTTAGACCTAAACGGCGAGTACAGAAATCTTGGCTTAAATACCATTGGAGAAAAGAATGAATTCTACGATAGGATTCACGCCCTCATACCCGGTGAGAACTTTAAGGTAACATTAGGTCAGACGGGGCTCCCCGTATTAATGAGGATACTCATCCATGCACTTAATTTGCCTGGAACCTCATCCCGCGAGTTTAAGCATATTTGGCATTTCCTAGAGGAGAGGGGGATGTTATCTATGCATGGGCTCGGCGAGGCTATCAGGAGATGGCAATGCAACCAGCAGGTTAAAGACGCCTTATTCTCCCGCTATTACGCCCTTCTCCACACAAACTTCTTCACGGATGACCCACAAGAAGCCACTGATTTTGAGAGTTTACTTCAGAGGACTGGGAAAGAGGGCGGGGCAATAATTATAGATTTAAGCGGGCTGGCATCCGTGGATAGACAGATAGTTGTAGAGTATATTCTTGCAAAGTTGCAGGATTTATTGTCCCAATGGAAAATAAAGCCGATTTTCCTCTTCGCTGAGGAGGCTCATCTGTATCTTAGGGAGACGTACTGGGACGATATAGTCACCAGGATGAGGCATTTCGGGATATTTACAACATTTATTACAAACCAGCCAAACACTATAAAGGAGAATATTTACCGTCAAGCAGACAACATTTTCATATTTAATTTCATAAATGAGCATGACTTAGAGTTTATTTCAAGGGCAGCTAAAGTCGATGCAGAGACGTTGAGCTCAATCGTTAGAGATCTGCCCCCACATCACTGTTTAGTGTTAGGCGACGTGGTAAAGAATTTCCCGGTAATAGTTAAGGTGAGACAGCTAGATGTTCAAACAATGGGTGAGACTAGACTCTTCTTTAAGGAGGAAAACATTGCGGGGATAAAGTAGTTACTTTAGAAATTCTGCTAGGAATGTATCCCTCGCCAATTCATTCTTTAGGTATTCAACGGATTCCCTCGTGTCTATGAAGATTGATTTTACCCGCTCTATGTGTTTTGGCTCTATTATGTTATCACCCATAGTCTCCATGACTACTTTAGCCGGAAGCATTAGGTGAGCGGCGTGCCTTAGAGAATATTTTTCCCCTATATCCGCGAGCATTTCAAGAGCATCTTTCGAGATCTTTATGTCCTCCGCCTCAGCCCTTATCTCTAATATCTTCAGCATCTCATCTCTCGTTGGAAACCTTGTTCTAGCTATAAGAAGTCTATCCAGCATATCTATTGGTATCCCGTGAGGAGATTTTATGTCCATCCCCCTAACCGTGGTTATAGCCCTGTTTGTTGCCAGCACAAGCACCGGGGCAAATTCTTCTTCAAGAGCCCGGCTTAAGAATGCGAATGATTCAACATCAAGCATATGCGCCTCATCTATAAATAGGACTCCTGGGACTAGCTCGGCCTTTCGATCTTTAATGAGCTCATTTACATACTCGTCAACCTTCTGCCTAATTTCATCTGATATCTCCTCCTCCCTGAAGAGTAAGCCTCTATGAAATCTTATGTTAGCTATATCAATGTCGTGGAGAGTTACTGTATGAGTTATCGTTTTAGTCTTCCTAACAAGTCCGCTTGGTCTCTCAACAACCCTTGCAACCCTATATTCTCCAGTTTTACCCTTAGAGGTTAAGCCTCTTCCAGCAGCTCTACCAAGCTTAGTTATCCAGCCAGTCTCAGCGTCTATCTCTATGACATCACCGACTCTAACCGGTATCTCAAGGAGCTTATTAGCAATCCTCTCACCAACTTCAAGAGTCTTCGTTTCATCCTTTGTTGCTAAGGTTATTAGTGCTCCAGTCGCGATTTGAATATACGGGTTATATGGATAGGGTTCCTTCTCTATCTCCAGCTCCACGACCTCACCCTCATAAACCTCCTTTGTCTCCTTTATCCTAACGCCTATAGCCCTTCTAATAGCCTGCCTTAAGAACTCCGTCTTCTTAATAGTTAATCCATAAATTTCTGAGCCGGATATCGCCACGAATGGCACATCTTGTCCAAGCTCTCTAGCCATGCCGACAGCGATAGCTGTTTTCCCCGTCCCTGGCGGGCCCACGAGAAGAAGCCCATGGCCAGGCCTCTTGCCTTCCTTGATTAGACGAACTATTATTCCAGCAGCCTCTCTAGCTTCCCTCTGCCCTACAAGACCATCAGCTACATCAATAGCCCTTAAATTCTTATCTAATCCGAGACCAATAACGTGGCTATGAACCCCTAAACGTCTAGCCTCAGCCCTTTTTGTTTCAACCTCTTTAATTTTAATCTCGCCTGACATAGCAAAATCTAAATTAGAGGACTAATTTAAAAAGTTTATCTTAATGAAAAACGAATAATTAGCCACAATTGAGCAGAACGAGTTTAAATTAATGCTTAGGTGGTTGAAGAAGATATTTATAAAAGTTTATATTCTTGCAGGAAGTTTATTTATTATTGCGGCTGTCTGAGGGATCGATGAAGAGAGTGGGTATTGCTGAATTAAATGATGATTAGGGTCTGTCAGCAGTTCCTGAATAGTTAATTTTATGTAACGCTTCTGGGTATTATCCAGTTGTGGAATTAACGCTTTCAGTGCCCTTCGGCTACGAGTCGAACGATGAGATAAGGAGGTTGCTAGTGGATTTTAGGGACATGGTTAACTTCTGTATTAGTAAGGCTTTGGAGCATAATGTTACTGGGTTCGCCAGCCTTAGAAAGCTCGTCTATGAAGAGTAAAAAACGATGGGATTACTCGACGCATTACTGCCACTTAGCTTGTCGTGTAGCTACGTCGATGCTTAAGAGCTTTAGGAGGCTTAAGCGCAAGGGATTAACTAAATGCGATAGGCCGGAGGCTAAAAAGCTCTTCATACAATTGGACCCCGTTCTCGTTAAGTTTGAGGGGGACAGGCTCAGAATATCCGTTAAGCCAAGGAAGTTCCTATACATCCAGCTGAGGTTCGGTGATTACCAGAGGAAGTTTATTGAAGAATGGAGATCTGGAAAGTTGAGAGTAGGTGAGATATCCATAAATGAAAACAAGGATGTTGATTTGTCGAATCCTGATGACTGGATAGCAATAGATATTAATGAGTCAAACGTTACGGCAGTAAGCTCTAACCCGCATATCTTAAGAATTGAAAACAACCTTAGGACAATCCATACAACCTACTTCAACATTATCAGAAGAATCCAAAAATTGATAAGGCTAATCTTGAGGGCTTACTAGTCGTATACATCAATCCTAAAGATACCTCAAGCCTGTGTCTATATGTGGAGAAAGATTGGCTTCGAATAGATACAGAATTGTGAGATGTAGATGCTGTTATGAAGGAGATAGAGATGTAACCGCATGCCTGAACATGCTCAGGATGAGGGGAGCCCCGTTGCCCCCGAAAGCCCTCTATGAGCCTCAGATAATAGAGGTAAGAGGGGAAGGGATGAAAGTCCATGAATCCCACAACGGTCGCTCCGTCGGTTTCAAGATTTTTTCACAGTAGCTATCAATATTATGAGGTATGAATTCTTTTAGAGTATGAGCGTTGCCCCTGCTATTTTAATCCCTTCCTTCGGGTCCAATATTATCCCGTACTTGTCCATTGTCCCCGAGCCTACTATTAGTTCTGGTAGTCTAATCTTCCTGCCTTCAAACTCAACCTCTTTAACGAATTCATCTATGACGAATACGGTTTCTGGCAGCTCGAAGCCATCTATAATTATGGTGAGCTGAGCGTACTTGTCGGCTTCAATATAATTGCCATTGATCCAGCAGAGTTTTAGGGGCCTGCTGAGCCTCAGCCATTTAGCGCCGAAAACCTCCTCAAAGAAGGCTCTCTGAATCACTGTAACCCCGGAGCCAGTATCAAATAACGCAGTGCATCTAGCCCTCTCACCCATAAACTTAAGCTCCACATCCTTTAAGGCGCGCATCCAATAACACCCAGTAATATTGGGAAGCGCGGCCAATTAAGCATTTTCACGCAGAGCTTAAGCATTCTAGGTTAACTCTTAATTTTCTTTGCGCATTTGGAAGACCCCTGACCAATCTTTCGGCTTAAAAGGGTGATGAACAACAGAACCAATGAAAACCTTAGAAGCAAGAATCTCCCGGCTTTAACCGTGGAGAGCCTCAATTTCCCGGGTTTTTCTCCTGCTCCCGGGTCTTCCCAGATTCCTTTTCTATCTCCTAGATGGGGTTCTGGGTTAAGTAGAGATAGATGGTGTTTCATTACCTCTACTCAACCCTTCCCTCTCGATTAACTCATTGAGGGCTCTTTGGGGGAACCCTACTCCCCGCATCTGAAGGTTTATCACGGCCACAACATCTCTATCCATTGCTAAGCCGCATTCTTCGCATTTCATAAGTCTGCTCAGATAGGAAGCCATGCTTCCAGAGCAGACTGGGCAGACTTTAGAGGAGTTTTTAGGATTAACGTATTTCACAGGTAATCCGTTCCAGAGGAGCTTGTATTCAAGCATGAACTGGAATGTTCTTGCGTTCCACTTTGATAGCTTTCGGTTCATTTTCTTTGAGCGGTTTAGAATTCTATCCTTCATGCTCTTAAGTCTCTCTATGATTGCCCCGCGGTTCTTCTCTTTCAGCTCCTTCGCTATGCTGGCGGTTAGCTTATGCATGAAGTCTCTTGCCTTATTCCTCTCACGCTTAGAATACTTCTTGAGGAGCATCCTTGATGTATTGGGCTTGATCTTAGATAGCTTTTGTATCCTTTGCCGCTTGATTTCATAGGCTCTGTGGATGTGATAGAGTCCTCTTAAGTCATAGCGCCTAATCTCGCCATCTATGAGTGCCGTTACGTTTGTCAGGTTCACATCAAAAGAAGCCCACTTATCCGCTTTAGGCTCAACGTTCTTCTTAACTGTGATTATCAGTTCTTTCTCCGTTAAGATTAGTCCACCGATTCTGTCAAAATCGCTCGGAATCCAGCTATACTTTCTTAAGTCAACTTCGAGATAACGTTTATTCGGCTCAATACTTATTCTCAATATGCCATTTCTGAAGCTGAACAGCGTACTCTTAATGTAAACTATCCTCTTAGTTATCTCAGGTTTACTTTCAGCTTTCCCCCTATTATATAATGTTATCCAGCCCTTAACAAGCCCTATGACGGAGTTTATTGCTGAATCGATATAATGCTTTGAAAACTTCCAGTCTTTCAGCAGCTCATCTCTAAGCTTCCTCCTACCCTCTCTACTGAGGCTTAGATGGGCTTTATTAGAAAACCTTACATGGGCGAAAATGTGCTCCAAGGCTCTCTGCTTAACCTTGAAGTATTCTTCGATTAAATCCTTCGGGGATTCTACTGGGATCCTATAGCTTTTAACTGCCTCCATAACCTCTCAACCTCACTCTTAGGATAACGGAGCTTACCAGTCGGAAGCCTAACAGCCCTAATAATCCCCCTCTTCTGCCACTCCCAGAGATTCTTAACCGAGATGTTGAATATCTTCAATCAAGCATTTTATTTAAGCCTTTAAACTTTAAGCACCAAAGTATCTTTAACATGTTTTATGCTGGGCGAGCGTCAATAATTTGTTTTCATATTTCATTATCAGTTTAG
>Ga0209394_1000031_pt1 | contig 124376 bp, 125 predicted proteins | sample JNZ201metaG_FD_184122 | JGI IMG/M metagenome (GOLD analysis project Ga0209394, IMG submission 184122) | Hot spring microbial communities from Jinze hot spring, China to study Microbial Dark Matter (Phase II) - JNZ 20120812A (SPAdes) (version 3) ...
CTTCCAGCCTTAGATATAGATTCGATAACTCTAGATCTAGCCTCCTCTAATACGTATGATCCACTCGTAAATTCGTAGTAGTGTATTATACCACCAGATGGTTTTAGAGCATAGCATGCAGCGTCGATGTACTCTATAGCTTTTTCGGGTAGGTTCATTATAACCCTATCTGCTATACCGTGTAATTTACCCTGTATAACTTCTCTTGCATCACCGAGGATTGGTATGACTTTCCCTTCTACCCTATTCATACGTATATTCTTCTCTAGATAACCTACTGCATCTGGGTTTATATCTATCGCATAGACTTTTACGTTACGGTGAAGCTTAGCTATCAATATGGAGAATGGCCCTACACCTGCAAACATATCTATAACTGTTTCACCCTCGACTACCTGGGATGCAACCCTATAATGTTCGTATGATAGTCTAGGTGAAAAGTATACCTTTCTAGGATCTAGAAGATAGCTACAACCATATTCTCTGTGGATGGTCTCCGTATTCTCAGAGCCGGCTACGACTTCATAGCTTCTGATACGGTAGACACCGGTGATCGGGCTAGATTTAACCAGGACTGATTTAACTCGTTTAAAAATACTCATGATAGCTTCTCCGATAAGTGTTTTATAATTCTCAAGCTCCTCGGGTAGCTCTATGATCGCTACGTCCCCTATGAAATCTATCGAGCGGGGAAGGCAGGCGAGGAGGTGGGGTGGAAGCTTATCTTCTAGGAATTCTAGGATGCTTTTAACTGGCTTCATATATCTCTGGAAGCTATGTATGCATATATCGAATGCAGGTATCTCTCTCTTGATGATATCTAACTGCTCGTTCGATGGCTCCTCTTTTATTGGTATAAGTAGATAGCGATCGATCTTAGCTACTTTAAGATCTCTATCTATTAGGCTGAGATCTGTTAAGATTCTAATAGTCTTCTCGCCTAGATTCTTCTCTACTTTTATACAGTAGGATTCGATTAGAGGTATAGAAGGATCTTTAGACATAGCGGTATCTAGATCATTATATGATGGGGGAGGGGTTAGATTCTTTTAAACGTTAATCTATCATGAAATGTAGTGGGGATTATGCTATACTGGTTTTATCGATAACATCTATCGTATCCTCGGTTCCAGAGCTATAGCTCTTATCCATGATGAATCTATACTAGCTATCTTCAATGGTAATCCTATGAAGAATACTCTTTCACTCCTTATCTTATCTAGGTTTACTAATCCTTCGATTATAGGTATATCGTTCTCTAGAAGTGCTCTATGAGTAGCTAGGTTAGAGCCGGGTTCATCTGGATGAACGCCTTGAAGCCCGAGCAGCTTTATACGTTTACTCGCAAGATATTCCGCAGCTTCACGAGTAATGTATGATCCACCGCTACTCCATACCAGGACTATATCACCCTCTCTAACATCATCTAGGTGTTCTATTCTTATCGGAGTATTAGCTTCGAATTTCAAGACTATAGCTTCACCTATAAACTTCTCTAACGGTATATCTATAAGCGGTTTGAGATCTGGGTTTAGATGGGATGGGCCCTCTATATGGGTGCCTATATGCGATTCAGCTTCTATGAAGTGCATATAGGTTGCATCTTCAGCGTTTATAAACTGCTCTATATTGAATCTTCTCAGCTGGTTACCGCGTATATATTCACCTTTTACGTTTAATATGTTGGGTTTGATCTCCATCGATAAGTCTATAATCCTATATGCTTCTAGAGCTTCAGTTAGATCCTTAACCATATCTATTCACAAAGAAAGGATATTGATTTTAGGAGATTTATCTCTTTCTAATTAACGCTATCTAGATTGATTGGGTTGAAGGATGTTTTCAAGGTTTATGGTAGGATAGCTATAGCTACCGGTATATGCTTCAGTGTAACTTCTACTATGCTTGATGCTTCGATACTAGGTATCTATCTAGGAATTCTAGGATTCGTTTAGCCATAGGCTCTATGGGTAGTCCATGCCCTGCATCATACCAGTATACTTCTTTAGGTTCACCTGCTTTTTCAGATAGCTGTCTCTGAGTTTCTGCTGGGACGATATCATCGTATCTTCCGCAATGGAATTGTATAGGTCTAGGTGAGGTTAGATGTATGAAGTTTATAGGATCTATGGGTGCTAGGATTTCCTCTAGCTGCTCGTATGTTATACCTAGCTCCTCTATCCTAGCTCTTATAGGTGGTACAGAGTAGTGTCTACTAGTTTTTATCATTAACGGTATGTTTCCCCCGCCTACTATTATTACTGCAGCTTTTACTCTAGGCTCTATGCTTACGAATAACGCTCCTAGTATACCACCCATACTACCGCCTATGTATCCTATCCTACTACCATCTATCTCTACCCTAGTTTCTAGGAAGTCTACAGCTCTTCTTAGATCGATTATCGTTTGGATAATGTTGGTTTTAAGCTCATTTATATCTGGAGAGTATAATACCTTACCTGGTATACTTCTCTCACCGTGGTATAACGCATCTATAGAGAGAAGTGAGAAGCCTTTATCTGATATCATATCGGCTATCGGTATTACATCCTCCTTCCTACCTCCATAACCGTGTAGGAATATTATGCATGGATATGGTGGATTACTATATCTGCATATGGTGAGTATAGCTGGAACCCTCTGATCGTTTATACTATCATAGTATACCTTATACGCTATGTAGCTATCCTTCTCTATAAGCTTGGAGATAGTGGGGTTTAGGGGTATGGATCTATCGTAGTCGTAGAGTTTGATATATTCTTCGATTCTTACTCGCATATATGTTAGAATATTTTGATCTAGCCTAAATAGTTTTTAGAGCTTCTACTATACGTAACTCTACACCTATCGTGTAGTGGATGGTGAAATCGTTTTTATCTCGATTAGTGTTTAGGTGTAGTTTGCGATGGGGGTTGAAGTTGTATCCCTAGATTGTGGGGATACGCTGATATATAGGGTGAGGGATCATCACCTAGTTATATTCGATATTCTTAGAAGCCTGGGTTACGAGTTGGATATGGAGAGGGTTAGGTATGGCTTCGAGGAGGCTCGCTTATGGTGGAGGGGGGAGAGGAGGAGGACTGGAAGGGTGTGGGATGAGGAGGCTAGGATATCTATGATAGAGAGGATGTTATCGATAATAGGTCTATCATGTACTAGGGGTTTAGCTTCAACCATCGGGGATCTATGGCTTGAGAGAGCTGAGTATAGGGCTTATGATGATGTTGAGCCTGCTCTCGAAACGTTAAAGAGCCTTGGTTATAGGTTGATAGTTATATCGAATTCCTCTTCGAAGAGGAGTTTAGAAGTGAATCTTAGAAGAGCGGGGATTCTAGGATACTTTGAGGTTCTAGTTTCATCTGGTAGTGTAGGCTATGAGAAGCCGCATCCGGAGATATTTAGGATAGCTTCTCGATTATGCCATGTTCAACTCGATCGGATGGTACATATAGGTAATGACTATGAGGATGATTATATGGGGGCTTCGAATGCAGGTATGAATGCTATCCTATTAGATAGGGAGGGTAGGTATGCTGATAAGAATTGTATTAGAGTTAGGAGGCTTGTAGAGGTTTCTAGGATAATCGAGAAGCTATGCTAGATTATGTGTTCTCTATATGGTGTGGGTATGGATTTTACGGTGCCGGTCTATGAGTGTATACATATCTATCGATCGGGATGGTTATTGGTAGCCTACTTGTAGCCAATATTCTGGCTACATATTTTCATAATGTTAAAATACAGTGATCAGATAGGATATTAGATCGGGGGTGAAAATATGGGTGAGAGGGATGAAGCTGAAGAGGTTGAGAGGATACTTAGTGTAGTATCTAGTCAGATTCCAGCTTTGATAAAGGGTATAATAGCAAGTGTTTTCTCCGAGGAGTCTGGTAGGGAGATGGGTAGGGCTGTTGGAGCATTCTATAAGAGTCTGGTAGAATCTGGTATACCTGAACAGACTGCTTTAAAGATGGCTGAGAATTATCTATCTACATTCACGAATATTAGTGAAATTATGAGGAGGATCGGCTCTATGGAGGAGGGGAGGGGGCGGCGTAGCGGGGAGGGGGTATAGCTATTCTCATATCCTAGGATCGAGTTGGGTATGAGGTTTAGGTATATCCTGATATATCTCCGTATTATAGCTCTATTCGTTACCCTTATCGTAAAGCTGTTATGGATGATGTTGATCTTAGAGCTGAGTATTAGAAGAGCTGGTAGGGGGTTTGAGGAGCAGGTAATGGGGTATGGAGTATCGAAGATATATGCTAGAAGGATAAGCGCTACTTATCGTAACGTTATGAGGAGGGGTGTTATGGATATGTTTAGGAAATCTCCAGGTGGATCTGTATGGGTGAAGTGGGGGAGCGCGATATTCTAGAGGAGATAAGCCGTAAACTGGATGCGATCCTAGATAGGCTTAGCCTTCTGGAACAGATAGCTTTAGAGGATCCTAGATACACGAATTCGGTAGAGGTATTCAGGCTTACCAGGATGTTTCTAAGCCTATATGGTGAGCCTCTGAAGATACTGAACCGTTTAAGGATAGCGGAATCGTATATGAGAAGAGAATCTATAGAGAGGGATGAGATTACTAGATGTATAATTCAAGCTCTAGCTATTAAAGGCCCGATGAGTATCTCAGCTATTACACGTGAAGTGAGATCTATGAGGGGGAGGGCTTCGAGAAGAATCGTTAGAGATAGGTTAAAGAAGCTTGAAAAGGAGGGTGTAGTTCAGGAAGCCGGTATGAATAGAAGGAATAAGATCTATAGCCTAGTAGAGAGGAAGCTAGATAAGCATAGATGAATTTAAACGATAGGTTATCAACCCACCATATATAAGCCTCCACACCCACTACGTAGATGATATTCAACCCCTTCTAGAAAGCATAACCTATACAAATTCTCCAATACCTTATGCGAATTCTATAGAAACACCCATAAAATTATCATAGAGGAAATTATGGTAAAACCCGGGGGGGTATATACACCGATACTACATCATTATGTTAGCGGGCCCGGAGGGATTCGAACCCCCGACCAACAGGTTAAGAGCCTGCCGCTCTACCTGACTGAGCTACGGGCCCTCCTCTCTAACCGTTATATAGGGCTCTCATATTAAGCTTTAGGCTGGCTTGATAACCGATCGGTAGCTATTAGATAATCCTAACGTAACCCTATGCTTAACAACCCTACCTATAGCTAATACTTTTCTCTATGTATCTTTATGAATCCTCGTATAGGTGATAAGCTATCGATGTCTAGTAGATCTAGGGTATACCCTAAGACCCCGCTGATAGCTGTATCTGTAGCTTTAATCGATAATGGGAGGATACTACTAGTTAGGAGGAGGTTTGAACCTGGTGAAGGCTTATGGTCTATACCAGGTGGGTTAGTCGAACTTGGTGAAACTATAAGAGAAGCTGCTCTAAGAGAACTCGAGGAGGAGACTGGTTTAAAAGCTGATCTAAATCGTATACTAGATGTGGTAGATGTTATAATTAGGGATGGCTCCGATATTAAATTCCACTATGTGATAGTGGTATTCGAAGCTACTAATCCATCTGGTAGTATCAGACAGTATTCTGAAGAATGTCTTGAGATAGGCTGGTTTAGGTTGGATGAGGCTCTATCTATGGAGCTAACTAGGACTGCTAGAAGGGTTGTAGAAAAGCTAGCGAGGGATGATACTATCTACGTATAACCGTTAACGCTATATCTTCAAGGATTATATTAAGTAGAGCTTCAACTATATCTGGATACATATGCTCAGATTTCAACCTCTCCTCTGATATAATGAATAGATCCATAACCCTTGCTACCTTATCCTCATCGATATCTCTCAATATATCTGATCCAGATTCACCTTCTAGAATCTCTACGATCCTAGCTGCAGCTTTGCTCGCATACCCCTCATCTTCTGAGAGTACTATGACAACTATATCCTGCCACCCCTTCTTTAATCCAGATTTAGCTAGAGCCTTATCTATCTGATCCTCAGCCGCTATTTTCAGAAGTATCTCTAAGCTTAGTGTCTTAGCTATATTCATAGATTTCTCGAACGATTTTAGAGCATATAGTATAGCAAAACGTATATGATCTAGGTTTAGTATGGAATCAGCTCTTAAAACCTGAACTTCTGCTGGTTTACATACTTCTCTAAGCATATCTATAAGCTTAGCTGGGCTATCTACATGTATACTCTTGAAGCCTAATACGTATACTGTATAGCCTTCTATATCGAGTCTATCCATATCTAACAGCCCATCTGAGAAACTTATCTACTAGTAGAGGTTTCAAGCCAGCTTCGATTAGTAGCCTACGTAGATCATCTATACTCCTACCCTCACGTTTAAACTTCTCATACAGGATCTCTATAGATTCTCTAACCTCATGCGGGAATATTATCCAAGCATCCGTAGTCTTCACGTAGAAATCCGGTTTAAATATAGACCAGGGCTTATAGTATATCGTAGCTACCCTAACCTCCCTCGCACCCATAGATTCAAGCCTCTCCTTTACAAGCTTCAAACTCTTACCTGTATCCGCTACATCATCCACGACTAGAATTTTCAACCCTTCGATATTCACAGATATATCCTGTGTAATCACAGGCTCCTTCATAGTTTCGCCGATACTTACATAAAACTCGACCTTCATACTAGCTACGTTAGGATTCAATAAGAAGTCTGATAATAATCTAGCAGGTATCCATCCACCTCTAGCTATACCCACTATCATATCAGGTTTAAACCCGGATCTCTCTATCATCTCAGCGAGTTCTAGGCATAACTCGTATATATAGTCCCAATCTGGTGCTTCAAATTTCAAAGTATCCCCTACCCTGTACGTCATGGCATCTGAAAGATACATATCTTCGACTAAAAAACTCTTATGGCTCAAACCTATCAGGCGTCCTCGGGAAGGGTATAGCCATCCTAACGCTTGGCAATTTACAGATCCATCTAACCAGCCTCTCTATACCCATACCGAAACCTGAATGTGGTGGACATCCATACATCCTAAGCTCTAGATACCAGGAGAAGCTCCCTCTAGGAAGCCTCTGCTCATCTATACGTTTAACTAGAGTATCATAGTCTGATATACGTTGACCACCAGTCGCAAGCTCGCCATAACCTTCGGGTGCTATGAGATCGAAGGATAGGGTGAGTCTAGGATCATGCGGATCGAGCATATGATAGAAGCTTCTAGTAGATGCTGGGTAATGAGTTACGAAAAACGGTTTATCGAATATCGATGATACTAGCGATTCATCTCTACTAGAGAAATCCTCACCCCAAACTGTCTCAGAACCTCTACTTCTAGCTATCTCTAGAGCTTCAGTATATGTTATCCTAGGTAGCGGTGGAGTAGGCGGCTTAAAATCGACGCCTAGAATATCCAGCTCCTCTCTACATCTATCTGCAACCCCTCTACACACATATACTAGGAGTTCTTCGAGTATACGCATATCCTCATCTAGATCTGCGAATGCTATCTCACATTCGATCTGCCAGAATTCTGTTAAATGCTTCCTAGTCCTAGATTTCTCTGCTCTAAAACATGGACCTAGAGTATATACCCTACCGAATGTAGCTATAGCTGCTTCCTGGTATAACTGAGCACTTTGTGTAAGGTAGACCGTATTCCCGAAGTATTCTACCGGGAATAGCGTAGCTCCACCTTCACATGCAGATTTAACGAATATAGGTGAATGAAATTCTACAAAACCGTTTTCATCCATATACTCTCTTATAAGCCTACAAACTTCCGATCTTATCTTTAATATAGATCGGACTTTAGGACTTCTAATCCATAGATGCCTCTTATCGAATAAGAAGCCTATCGATTTAACAGCTGATCTGGTTATAGGCCATACACTCGATTTAGATATAACTTCTATATCCTGCGCTCTAACCTCTAATCCTCCTGGAGCACGTTTATCCTCTACGACTACACCCCTAACCGCTACGACATCCTCTACGCTAAGCTTATCTACTATTTCGAATAGGGATGGGGCTACGCTACGCTTTAGAGATACCTGTATATATCCACTACCATCACGTATACCTATGAAGGCTACACCGCCAATTCTACTAAGCCTGTATATCCAGCCTCTAACTATAACAATATCGCCTATAGGCTTCGATCTGAATATATCGACTATTCTCTCAGCTTCCCTCCACCATACCATACTACTCATAGCTATACATATATGGATTTAGATAGTAAGTCTAGATAAACCCTATCCGACCCTTATAGCTACGTATTATAGGAAGCTAGTCCTCCGCATCCTTCTCAGTATGACTTCAGCTTTACGTAGATCCTCTAAGCTATTAACGTTAAGGAATGTATCTGTGGAACCGAGGATCTGCTCGACTACAACCGTTGATAGATAGATCTTACGTTTAATCTTCTGGATCATATCTATGAATCTATTCTCACCAGATTCTAGAGATCTAGTAGCTGCTTCGATAGCTGGTTTCACTCTATAAGCTGCATAGAGTGGTTCTATAAAGCCGTTAGGCCATCTAGGTATTACAGCATCGAATACACTACCCATAGTCTCGTATAGTATAGATAGGATTTCCGAGGAGACGAGGGGTATATCGCATGAGAGTAGTATAGAGCTTTCACCCTTTGCATTCTTCCACCCCTCTAACGCTGCTCTAAGAGGACCTAAAGCTTCATAATCTTCTCTAACCACTCTAGCATCGGATATAATACTCTCTATTATAGTTGAATCCATATCTCTAGATATCACCACTATTACCTCATCGGATATATATGATGCAGCTTCATATACATAGCTTATCATAGGCTTACCTAGAATATCTACTAGAGCCTTACATTGACCAAGTCTTCTAGAAGATCCCCCGGCAAGTATTATAGATGATAGCTGCGCCATAATTAATCTAGATTAATACGCTACGACTACCATCTTAAACCTAATTACGTAACTAGACTATGAAGAAAGGCTAATATCCTCAACCATTATTCTGAAGAAGCAGGATTAATCTATGCTACTTTCAATACCCATACCCTCAGAGGTAGGTAGGAGTAAAGCCGATCTCCTCCTAGCTAGAGCCTACGATTACGGTTTTCAAGCTATATCAATACACTGTTCACCTGAAGCAGAGTATCTAAATTTAGAGTGGCTACGTAGGATAAGGGCTTCATACGGATTAGAAGTATCCTTCCATACGCCTACGAAGAATTTTGATTTATCAGCACCCTTAGAAGATGTTAGAAGACTTAGCGTATCATACGCTATACGTATGGTAAAAACAGGCGAGGCTGTGGACGCATTATACTACGAGATACATCTAGGTGGAAACCTAACATACACCATACAGCGAGAATTCGCTATAGATAACGCTATGAGGAGTTTGAGAGAGATACTAGCTTTAAAACCTTCAGCTACCGTAACAATCGAGAATGATGATCGAGGATATATCTTCTCAGATTACATGAATCTATTAGAAGTTTTAGATCGATACCCCACGATTATGCTGACACTAGATATAGCACATACATATAGGAGTGGGGGGAGGCTACAAGATTTCATTAAGAGTATGGAGAGTAGGATGTATGCAGTACATTTGCACGATATAGTAGATGGGAGAGACCACTATCAGTTAGGGCTAGGTTCGATCGATTGGCCTAGTATAGTAAGATCGATATCGAAAGCAAACTTGAAGGTAGCTGTTTTTGAAACATACCACGGCGAGTACGATCTAGTTGAGAATGCTTATAAAAGCGTAGATTTCATAAGAAGATATTATCCTAACCTCTAAGTTCAGATAGTACATAGCGAATAATCTCCTCAGCTATATTTATGTTTGTAGTAGATTGTAGACCTCTCCAATCTGGTTGGCTATTGACTTCGTTTACAAAAAAACCGTCCCTACTAACCATTATATCTACTCCTGCAACTTCGCATCCAAGTACAGATGCAGATTTTATAGCGGCTTCCTCTAATTCTGGAGTTAGCTTGACTGGTTTAGTCCATGCACCTTGAGCTACATTAGTCTTCCAATAGCTAGATACTCTCCTAGCTGCTGCTACAACCCTATCACCTATAACGAACGCTCTTATATCTGAGAATCCGTGCGGTATATAGCTTTGGAGATATATAACCGAACGTTGACTTGATAGAAGCCTAAATATTCTTACAGCTACATCATCTACTTCAACCCTAGCTACACCTACACCCCTAGATCCGAATATAGGTTTTAAAACCGTATCCTTACCAAGCATCTTATAACCCTTTAAAGCTTCACCATAACTTTCTGTCGCTATGGTAGCAGGGACTGGTATACCACTCCTATCTAATAACAGTAGCGAGTAGTATTTATCGACAGCTTTCTCGATAGCTTCACCTCTATTAACAACCTTAACACCTAAGTATTCCATAGCTTTAAGTAGATCTACTCTAAGTATTATCTGCTCCAAAGAACCTGAACCTATTGGTCTTACTATAACAGCTGATAACTCACCTTCTATAGGCTTCCCGTTAAGCGTTACGCCAGCACCCAGCCCTATCGTCCCCATTACATCTTTAAAGCTGAAGCATACAGGGGTTACGCCGAGTTTAACCATAGCTTGTTTAAGTTGAAGGTTACACCAAGCTTGAGGATTCCTAGTGAGTATCCCTATCTTCATAGCTAAATCTAACATCATGTTTGATAAGCTTTAAAAGTTCACTAGGGTAATCTAGCCTTTTAGCATACCTAGTGTCGTAGTCGTAGATAACAATTTAAGGTAGACACCTGATCTAACACTATATCGGAGGGTATACTATGCTCGACTATAAACTTCTAATAGCTGTATCTTTAGCTATAGCTGTTCTAGGAGCTGCATTTGCAATATACTTTAATAATAGGTACAATTTATTATCTAATGAGTATAATAGGTTGAGGATGGATTATACGTCCCTCTTGAATGATTATCGTAGGCTTGAAGGTAGGTTTAACGAGCTATCGTACAGGTATATGCAACTTAACGATAGTTACATGCAGTTGAATACTAGCTATATGGATATACTATTGGAGTATAACGTTTTAGAGGATCTATATGGAGAATTAGAGAGAAGCTATATCGAATTACAATCTGGATATAACGATCTTATGAGTGAATATATGGTACTTAGACACATGTATAACAAGCTTAACGATACATATAGCATCTTAGAGAAACGTTATGAGAATATAGTTAGAGAATATTATGCCCTCCAGAAATCGTTTGATGAACTTAACGTAAGCTACACGAGTATCCGACTACAGTATTATCAGCTTAGATCATCGTATGATAAGCTTCTAGAGTCGTATGATATGCTTAAAGCTCGATATGCTAATCTATCTAGGAACTATGATAATTGGCGTAGATATATGTTATCATATTTATCGCTCCAGGAATCTATACCTAGAGTTCTTAGTAGTGAGGAAATAGGTGAACTTGAATGGATCGTACGAGCTCTTATAACTTACCCATCTGATTATTGGTCATCTATCAGGGAGATCTACTTGTATGTTAAAAGTCATGTAGAATATGCGTATGACCCTCCTATACCATATCCACCGACGGCTATTATGCTGGAAGAAGGTGGTTATAGATTAGAGACGTATAGTAGGGTTGTTCTCTCACCTATAGAGACTCTTAAACGCGGTTATGGCGATAGCGAGGATCAAACAATACTTCTCTACGCACTTATAAAAGCTTACGAGAGGTATGTGTATGGGAGAGAGTATGTAACATGGATTCTAAATATAACTCTATTCGATGGTGGAAGTCATATGTCTATAGCTATACCAGCTCAAGGTGGTAGGATAGCTATAATAGATCCGGCTAAGGGGTATTACACAGGGTATCCATCTAGTTTGAAGCCTCTAGACCCTTATACAGAGTTGATAAATTATTCTAGTTTATTTATATATCGTGAGGGAATTAAGCATATAACTATATATATGGTTAGATCAGGCTATCTTACTAAGATATTAGATGGGGATTTGCACGATATAATAGATTTCATGAAGCAGCTATCTTAAACGTAACTTGTATATCAAATACTTGATACGGATAACTCATAGTATGATTAGGAAATTCTTTTAAATAAACGTTGAATCTTTATGAATCGATGACTATTAGAACAGACGCTAGGATGAGGATAGGATTTGATGATCTAGATAGGAGTATTGTTTCAACCGATCTATGTACTTCTTGTGCTGCATGTTATACGATATGCCCTATACAAGTTATAGATTTTAATCTATCGGAGCTTAGACCTAGACTTATAGGCGAGTGCGTTAGGTGCGGCCTATGCTATAATGTATGCCCGCAGACTCTCACCGATCAAGATAGATTTGAGGAGAAGATATTTTCTCTAGATAAGCCTCCAGAAAGAGTATATGGATACTATGAGAGGATATACGAATCTAGGAGTCGTAATCAAAGGATATTGGATCTAGCTCAGGATGGAGGTACTGTAACGTCTATACTATGCTACGCATTGGAGTCCGGATTAGTAGATGCTGTTTTAGCTACTAAACCATCTGGTGATAATCCGTTTAAACCTATTCCAACTATCGCTACGAGTATAGAAGAGGTTATGGAATGTGCTGGCTCAAGGTACAGTCTTGCACCAATCCTCTATAAATTTAGAGAAGCTAGTAGGATGGGGGCGAAGAGTATAGCTTGTGTGGGTATGCCGCATATAGCTACAGCAGCTAGGAGGATATCGCAATATAAGGTTAAAGGGGTGGAATCGAAATTAAATTTAGTAATCGGTTTATTCTGCTTCGAGGCATTCCCATACGATAGTCTCAGATCAACTCTAGCTTCTAAGCTTAACTTACCTGAGCAATTCTTGTATAAGCTGAATATAAAGCATGGTAGATTCATAGTTAAGCTTGTAGATGGTAGAGTGTTTGAGATTCCTATTAGGAGAGTATCTGTGAAACCGTATGGTTGCTGTCTATCTTGTAAGGATTTTTCAGCTAGATTAGCTGATATATCAGTGGGTAGTCTAGGTCTTGAGAAGTGGAATATAGTTATAGCTAGGGGGAGGGGTATGGCTAAATTTTTAGAAGAAGCTGCGGAGGCAGGGTGGATAGATATAAAGGAGTCGAGCCTACAGACGTTGGAAGCATTGGAGAAACTATCTAAGCTTAAGATTGAGAGGAGGCTGAGTGTTTAAGTAAGAGATATAGTAAGGACTGGTATTAGGTGTGGAGGAGCTCGTAGAGATTCTTAGAGAGAGTAGAGGATTAATAGACTCTAATCTACTAGAGAGGTTAGCATCTAGATTTGGTAAATCTAGGGTAGATAAAGCTGTGAGAAGCGTTATGGAGGGGAGGGTTAAACTATACGTATTTAAGCCGAGTAGACAAGTCGTATGGGTAGTCGATGGGAGAGGGGGGAGACGTATCATACTACCAGCTTCAGGATATTGTAGTTGTGAAGATTTCTACTTCAACGTGGTAGAGGGTAGGGTTAAGCTATGCTATCATATTATAGCTCATAGGATAGCTATGCTATCGGGGCGATACATAGTAGTTGAGTTAAAGGATAGACTATACGATGAGATTGTTAGAGAGTCTACCGGGATACATATAGGGGTAAGACCCAGATACTTGGATTTTGCTGAAGATATAAGGAATGCTTCGTCTAAAATATTATCTGAGAAGGGGCCGCAGCCTATAGGGGTACTATATCTACTTCTATCTGAGAAGGGATTTGAGATACCTTCTAAAAGGAGTTTATCTATGATACTTAGGATGGATCCTAAGGGTAGATTTACGTTTAAGAGTGGAAAGTGGAGTTTTTCAGGATATTCTCGAGGATGCTAAACGTCATACTGTTGCGATCTATTACCCTATATAGGTGGAGAAGATCCTCTATCGTATCTATATCTAGCGATATATTCTCAGACATGTATACGTATACTTCGAAACCGAGTAATGCTGCCTCACCTATATGTTGCCTATAGCTATTCCTACCAAATCTGAAATCGAATTTTTTAAACGGCTTTAGAGCTAGTAGATTTGTCCCATCAAATCTTCTACAGGGAGCTATAACTGCTATACTACCATGCTCTAAACCTATTATGTCAAGTACAGCTTCTATATCATCTGGATTTATGGATGGTATATCGACCGGTATTACTATCATAGTATCGATGCCCCTTTCTAAAGCCCATAGCGAAGCTAACTTTAACGAATCATTTAACGGTAGACCTTTATCATCTATGAATTCTAATCCGTATCTATGAGCTAGAACCTTTATTCTCCTATCTGATGAAACTAAAGCTACCTTTTCTATCGATGTCTTCTCTAAAACTTTGAGCTCATCTAAGAGCATAGCTAGTGTTAATTTAGCTCTATCTTCGTCAGAGATAAAAACTGATAACCTACTCTTAGAATCTCTGAGATTCTTAACAGGTATTACTACTAGATTCATCACGATATCTCCATTAGATTTAACGCTGTTCTCGCTACTCGAATCTTATCCTCTATAGATTTCATCAATGTATCTGTAGTTAAAGCTTTTATCCCGAGACCCTCAATCCTAACTGTTTGGAATGAATCCCTTACATCTACTACTAATCCATCGAGAAAATCTCTATAGAGCCAAGCGACACCGTAGGGGGATACCTCGACACCGAGAAACCTCATAAACTTATCTGCAGGACCTTTAACAGGTGCTCCTGCTATTATTGGCGTAATAGCTACCTTAGGATAGCTTGCTTCTCTAAGTTTATCCCTAATACCTTTAACGGATAATATAGGTCCGATACTAATTATAGGATTACTGGGGCATAATATGACACCGCTACAATCCTCTAGAGCTTCTAAAACTTCGTTTGTAGCTTCAGCCTCCTCTATACCCTTAAATTCTAAGCCTAGTATACTGGGTTCACACCTATACTTAACCATATATTCCTGTATGTGGAGGAGCCCTATATCAGTCTCTATATAGGTCTGTACAGGATTATCGGTCATAGGTAATATATCGACTTCGACGTTCAGAGCTTTACGAATTCTACGCGTAGCTTCCGTTATACTAAGACCCCTCTTCATGAGTATTGTTCGATAGAAGCATGTAGCTAGATCCATATCACCTAGTTTAAACCAGTTCTCGATCCCAAACTTCGCTAGATTCTCGACAAAGTTGAACGTATCTCCTCTAATACCCCATCCTCTATCTTCATCGAATATCCCAGCTAGACTATAAGTTACTATATCTATGTCGGGGGATACATGTACACCGTAGATATCTATATCATCAGCTGTATTCACTATAACCTTAATCTCACTGGAATTGACTACTCTTACGAGACCCTGCAGGAATTTAGCTGCACCAACACCTCCAGCTAGGACAGCTATCATGTATACATCACCGAACCATCTAATATGATTTAGAAGTTGCATTCAAAATATTTTTGGGTCTCCTACATAGTGTAATATAACGTCAGGATTTAGAAGTTATGGTTACGAATCTACCTATACGTGCGAAGATCAAGTGGGCTGAAGTAGTAGCTGCGAAGGATCCTAGGGAGAAAATAAGGCTTATGCGTGAGTTTCTAGCCCTCTGCCCTAAGCATAAGGGTACTGAAAAGCTTATAGCCCATGTTAAACGTAGGATAGCGCAACTCGAAGATGAACTCGAATACATACGTAGAGTTAAAGCTCGTAGTAGACATGAAAGTCTAGTAATCGAGAAGTCTGGTGATATACAAGCAGTTATAATAGGGTATACGAAATCAGGTAGGAGCAGTCTACTATCAGCTTTAACCAATGCTAAACCTGAGATTTCAGATAGACCTTTCACCACTCTAAAACCTATACCAGGTATGCTAACCTATAACGGTGTAAGAATACAACTTATAGAAGCTCCTCCGCTTACTCGTAAATTCGGAGAGGGCTGTAGTAGAGGGTTTACTACTCTAAACCTAGCTAGGACTGCTGATTGCCTTATCATTATGGTAGACCTATCAGATGATCCTGTGAGAGATTTCACAGAGATTGTATCAGAGCTTAGGGAGGCTAGGATACTAGTGGAAGAGCCTAGAGGCTATGTAGAGATAGAGAGGACCGATACTGGTGGTATTAGGGTTGTAGGGGGGAGAATTGTCGATTCGACTATCGATGATATTAAGAAATTATTGATGAGCTATAGGATATCTTCAGCTATAGTTAGGATTCACGGTGAAGTTACGCTAGATGATATCGAAGATTCATTATTCGGCTCATACCAGTATAAGCCCTCTATAGTAGTCGGTTCGAAGATAGATCTACCTGGAGCTAGGATGAGGTTAGAGAAATTGAAGAAGAGTTTAACTAGCAATCTACATGTGATAGGTGTATCATGCGTTACAGGTGAAGGGCTGGATCTAATCGCACCATCGATACTAGGAGTTATGAAGATTATAAGAGTGTATACTAAGAAGCCGGGTAACCCTCCTGATCCTAAGCCTATAGTATTGAGGGAAGGTTCTACAGTAGGTGATGTAGCTTCGATTATACACACGGAGTTGAAGGAGAAGTTTAGGTATGCCAGGGTGTGGAGTGGATCTATCGAAGCGAATTCTATGAGAGTTGGGTTGAACTATAGGCTTAGGGATGGTGATATAGTAGAAATACATACAGGTTAAATTTCCTATGATACTATTTCTACGAGCCCTTCATCGCCATACACTCTAAGATACATGCCCGTCTTGAATATGTAGTATTCAGGTTTATCTAGTAGGGGTATTCCAGCTAATACTGCACCTACAGCTACTACTGGATCTGCTTCTAGACATATCATAGCTTTAGGAGCTAATCCATGCTTCGCAAGTCTGTAAAGTATATAGGAGCCGACGGTTGAGCCTTTACCTCCAGGGAATACCAGTATCCTCCCAGATATACTCTCTCCTCTTATAGGATTAAGTCTATCGATTACTAAACCAGTCGATGGATCTACACCTCCGAAGAAGCTTATAGGTTCAGGTGATACTAAGGAGTATCCCTCTGCGTATCCTCCTACTAGACGTCTACATTTTATACGCATAGCCTACTCACCTAGAAGCAACGTATATACAATCGATGGTCGGTGAGAATATAGTCTCTAAACCAGCTAGATGCCTGCCATAGAACCACATCTTAAGAGAATCTGTAACCATAACCTTATAGCCTATAGATGATAGCGGAGCTAGGGCTGGACATGCATCTCTATAGACTTTTCCACCTACAGATTCTATCTCGCTTACTATACCACACTTTTCTGCTACACTATATACGGCTCTCGATGTGAATAACCATAGATTCACATCCTTCCTAACCCTCCTACCTCTAAGTAGGTTAGCTATAACCTTCAACTCCCATAGCGATAGATGAGGACAGCCTAGACATACTATATCTACACAACCCTTATCCATGGATGTATCTGGTAGCGTCTCGATAGTATCCATAAGTATAGATCTATCGAACGATAGTTTCTCACATGACTCAGGTCTACTATCGCCTAGTACATCTGCGTTAAATATACTCATACTACTTATCGAAGCCATAGAAGCACCAATAGCTTTAAATCTATCTGTATCGTATGTTTTCAATCCTTCGATAAATGGTACATCATCCATCTTCAACGTTCTACCAATCCAAAACCCTAGTACGCTATACTCCCAAGTATCAGTGAGATCGATTTCGATTCTGATCGATACGTTAGATATTCGATTCTCATCTAGATGTAACCCGTATAGCGGAGTCCTACCTACGATAGCTGCAGCTAGAGCAGAAGGCCCTCCCTCCCTATTAGTCTTAGCTTTTAATACAGAATTGGCGAAGACTACAGCAGAGGATTCAGCCCATGCTATATGGCATCCATATGTGGGTAGGTTACCTGATAGATATGGTGTACATGTGCATACTGGTAGAGCCCCAAGCCTACTATATGCTTCTATAATCCTAATTTGTTTAGAAGCGTAATCTATCGGTATGCCCATATCTCTCCACCTATCTAGATCCATACCGGCTGGATTTAGAGTCGATAGTACCTCAACCTGGCCATCCATAAGGCTTTCAAGCCATTCTAAACCTTCATCTCCTATGGACGTATAGCTTACACCAGCTATCTGAGCGGAAGATATAGGGATTAACTTCTCAGCTCCATAGAGATCGCCTAGAGCTACTAGTATTTCCATAGCTTTCTGCTTAGCATAACCGTATTCACCCTTAAGTATACGTTCCTCATAGCTAGATAGATACAAATCGGATATCACCCTAAACGATAAACCTGGTAATCTAGTCTACCATTCTCTCCTATAATCCTCTCTATTAGCGTCTACAGGTAGGGTAGCATCTATAATCCATTTAGAAGTTAATCCAGTCTTACCTGTAGATGGATCTAGTGACGACCCATGAGCACCCCTTATGATATGTACACCCTTATCTGGTTGAAGCCTAGTAGCTAAAGCCCATTCAACCTCTTCAGGATTATAGATATTTATATCTAAATCGACTACTATAACCAGTTTTAAACTCGGATGAGCTGCTAAAGCCGCTAAACCAGCGTTAACGCCTTCACCCTCACTCCTCTTATCTATAGATATAACGGCGTGAAGCCATGAGCAACCTCCAGGGGTGAGATATACGCTTCTGATAGTAGGTACAGTATTCTTAACTATTCTATATATCCGAGGTTCTTGGGGAAGCCCCATGAGGAGTCTATGTTCAACCCCTCCAGGTAGTATAAAATGCCATATAGGATCATTACGCCAGTATACGCGATCCACTTCTAATATAGGCTGCATCCTAACCTTATCCCATGTACCGGTTATATCTATGAACGGGCCTTCCTCCCACTCCTCATCGTGAAGTATATATCCAACCATAACGAATTCTGCATCAGCAGGTACATCTATACCATCGATCTTTATACATTTGAAATCATAGAATACACGGGCATACTCTAATTCATTCAAATCTGGGTAGGATGTAGCTGCAGCTAGACATATAGCTGGATGTACACCACATACTATCACAACCTTGGTATCCATACCATGATCCCTATTCCAGGTATAGAACCTATATAGATCTCTGGGTACGATCCTTATAGCGAATCTATTTCCACCAATCCACATCAATCTATGGAAGCTAGCGTTAATCCTACCATTAGGCGGTTCTCTAGCTAACACTATCGTACCAGTAGTATAGTATCGTTTATGCTTCTCATGGAATACTGCTAACGGTAAGATCTCCTTGAGATCAGGATTACCTTCACAATTATCTAGGAATGGGGCGCTATCTGTATAATCGTATCTAAGGGGTTTATCGAGAGCAGAAGCTAACTCCTCGATTAGCTTATCTACATCTACTCTTAAAGCTTTAGCTATTATTTCCCTAGAATAGCATAAATTACCTATACCCCTGTACCCAGGATAACCTTTAATATTCTCGAATAATACTGGACCTTTACAACGTCTAAGATAGCTAACTATACCAAGCTCCGTGGATACGGGTTCGCTAATCTTCTCTACCTCTATTTCCTCTAGTAGCGATCTTAAACCGTTCAAATCGATCCTACCTATACGTATATGTTTACCGAATCATAAAATAAAATGTGTGGATGCTCTAGGATAACATACCTCTAATCTTTGCTTTAAAGTATTCTAGCGCAGCATTAATGTAACTTTCATCTAGCATCCTACTGCAGGATTCGGTTTCGAAGATCCTTCTAGGTATCCTAAGGGAGTCTAGATCGAAGCCTAGACCCATCTTAACTCTATACTTCTCCTTGTATATATCGAAGCCTAGATCCGTCAGAGATTCTCTAGAATAATCTACACCTAGAGCTTTCAAAGCTTCGATAACCTTATCAACTGTATATATACCTCTAGCGAAGAAACATATGACTAGACTGGATAGTATCTGTCTCCAAGTCTCCTCAGCTAATAGCATATCTATAAGCTGCTCTGGAGGCGGATACTGCTTACCTAGAAGCTTCTCATCTAGGCTATAACCAGCTGAATCTAAATGGCTATGTCTCCCACCAGTAAGATATGTTAGGTATGCTCCATAGCCTGTAGAGTAGCCTGGCATCTCATTCCCACCGAAGGCTAGAGCGTAATCTACCCCACCATAGATTCTAGATGCATGATCCACACCTAAGCTTAGATCTCTATAGAACTGGTTAACCTGATCTACTATGTATCTTATAGCTTGCAAGTAGCCCTCCACATAGCCCCATCTAAGTTCTATGAGCGTATCCTTAATCGTTACTAAACCCTTCTCGTATGCTTCAGTAGCCCATGCTAATACTACACCAGTACTCATAGCATCGAGACCGTATATCTCAACTGTATCTAAGAGTCTTAACAAACCATCAGTATCGCTTATACCGAGCATAGATCCTAGAGCATAGATAGGCTCATAATCGTATGAGACGTATGTAGTCTTATAGAAGTATGGCTCGCCCTTATATGGTTCTCTTAAAGCTGCTAAGTGTATACAGGCTATGGGGCAGTGACTACATGCAATTCTACGACCGAGCCTAGTCTCAGCTAGATACTCCCCGCTTATAAACTCAGCTTTATCGAAGTATGAGCTCCTAAGATTCATAGTAGGTAAGCCTTTAATAGTGTTAAGCATATTAACGTTCATAGATGTACCGATATCATGGTATTTCTTCATAAGTTCGCTTTTAACAGCGAGATCGTATATATCATCGTATACCCTACGATAGAAGACAGGATTTTTAACAGGTATAGACTCCCTGCCATATACTACTATAGCTTTAAGCTTCTTAGAACCGAAGACAGCCCCCAGCCCCAACCTACCGAAGTGTCTATAAGTCTCGGTTATTACACAAGCATATCTAACAAGATTCTCTCCAGCTCTACCTATACGCATTATAGTCCTTAACCCTCTCTTACCCTCCCTCTCCCTAAGTATACGTCCGACCGTTATAGTACTACGTACACCCCATAATACAGATGCGTCTCTAAACCTAACCGTCCCATCACCTATAGTCAAGTATACTGGGATATCGCTCGCACCCTTAACGACTATCGCACCGTACCCAGCCATACGTATAGCTACAGCACTCCTACCACCAGCATGACTCTCACCTAGATTACCAGTTAGAGGTGATTTGAATACGGCCACAGTCTTAGAAGCCATAGGGTATAGACATGTCAACGGGCCTATAGCAAATACGATAACGTTATCAGGACCTAAAGGATCTGCATCAGGCTTAACCTCCTCTTTAAATAGTTGTATAGCTACCCCGATACCCCCGAGCCATCTATCGAATAGATCACCCCTATCCTCAACCCAGAAGTCTCTCCTAGATAGATCTATATACAATACATTCCACAAGAGACTCACACCTCCTCCAACCCTATGACGTTATAGGGGCAGTATCTAACACAGTATCCGCAGTGGACGCATATAACCGGTTTATTCTTCTCTTCATCCCAGAATACAGCTCCTATAGTACATGCATCAACACACCTACCACAGCCTATACACTTAGATGGATCTAGAAGTACACCCCCACCAACCCTCCTCCTCAAAGCATTCGTAGGACATACTTTAGCGCATAGCGGATCTATACATGCTCTACAAACTATCACCGTGAAGCCTTTCTCGACACCGCCCACGCTTCTAACATGAATAGCAGATCTACCATATCCTCCAAGCGAGAATCTACGGCTGCAAGCAAACATACACATCTGACAACCTACACAACGCTCGGCATCTAGTACAGCAAGCCTCCTAGCCAACTCTAGCCTCCTCCGCTTTAAGTATAGTTAGCCTACTAAGCCAGTATCTAATTAATATTCTCTCAGAGCTATCCGTGGATAAGGGGTAGGACCTCATCCTCTATGAATCTTATGAAATCCCCCTCGCCTACATTTCCGAATGCGACTACTATACCATTCCGTGCTATACCTACGGTTATCCCGTAACTCCTAGATGTAGTTACGATATACCAGATATTCCCACGTTTCGAATACTCTGCATATAGATCTGTATCCTTTAGGCTATCTCCATAAAGTGAAAGCTTATCTATACCGGGTAAACCTACTTCATCGAAGAATATAACTTTCGTAGCCTCAGGGTTCTCCTCATGGAACTTTCTCATATTATCAGCTGGTATATTAGCCTCGGTTATAAAGCCACGCTTTATGAATAATACCTCACTCAGCTTGTTAGCTATCATATTAGCTCTATGCTTCTTCTCTAATACGATCAGTATAATCGATTCTGAGAGACGCCTGAAGACAATGGTACTCTCATAGGTTTTTACTACAGGTGTAAGTCTACCCCTCTGCTTTATGAAAAACGGTTTATCGAAACAGAAGACTGCTCTAATTCTATCACTAGAAGCGGCTACATCCTTAACCTCTACTACTAGATCAAGTTTCGTATCCATCTTCTCATACATCTTCTCCTCCCTATACTCTCTAAGTTTCCTAGCTATGACATCCATAGGTATACTCTCAACTAACTTGAATATCTTAGCTGATAGAGTCATACCCAGACTCAAACAGTTAATACTATAGATACTAAGCTTAAAGTTATCATACACCACCGAGGTATAGGCCGCTATGATTGGAGCTAAAGATTTAAATTAAGCTAAATGGAATTTCGTAGTTTTAAGCTAGATAGATCAGATGATAGAAAGGGGTGAAGTATCATAGGCAATATAAGACCTGCTCTCGTAAAGAGGATGGCGAAGCTGATATTCGAGAAATATGGTGATCAAGTATCAGTAGAGTTCGATAAGAATAAGGAACTGGTAGCTAAGGTTCTAGGTATAGAATCTAAGTTCCTTAGAAATAGTATAGCAGGCTATCTAACATCGTATGCTAAAAGGTTTATGAAAACGGAGACCGTAGAAGAGGTATACGAGGAGGAGGTGGAGGGAGGAGGGGAAGAGTAGAGGCTTACACTATACCCTTAACCTGCTCTATTATCCTATTCGCTATAGCTATACCTATCGACGGGATCTTCACCAAATCCTCCACCTTCGCGTTACGTAAAGATTCTAGATCCTTAAACCCAGCTTTATAGAGATTCCTAGCTCTAACCCTACCTACACCCTCTAACTTCACTAAAGGTAATAGCTCAGGTTTAACACCGGCCTCCATTCTATCCTTAAGCAGTTTTAACACGCTACTTAGATTGCTATAACCTATAAGCGGGCTTAACTCTGAGGAAGCGTATAGAAGCCAAGAAGCAGTCGATGTTAATCTAAAGAGATCGCCAGGCTCTACGTTAAATAACTCATATATCCTCTCCTCACCCTCCTCCTCTATCCAAGCTTCAAGAGTTAAAGCGGTCTTTAGATAAGCTAGGGCCTCTATATAGCCTACGCTCGTATACCATTCGCTATCCAAGGGTAGCTCCATATACTTGCTATCTAGTATCTGCTCGAGTTTCGATACCTCAGCTCTAGAAGGATATAGTTTAGGTTCGAGATCAGGCATCGAAGCTATGGTATAGAGTAGAGTGAAGATTGTAGGTTCACCTACTATACGGAGACTCTTTTCGAGTATAACAGCTGAGAGTGGATCTATGTATAGTTCAGATACCCTTTTACCCAGCTTAGTAGCGTATACATTGCTTCCATCAAACTCGACCATCCTATGCTTCGATAGGAAATCGAGAATTCTATCGATAGTCTGCTTGAACGTATCGAAGGAATTCTGTTTTGCAAATAGGGATCTACTAAAGAATCTTAGAAGCATACTCATACTCATAGATTCTTCTGAAGCTATAACCCCAAGGATATGGCTCCTCAATACATTCTCCGATCTAAGCTTAGATCTCAATATCTCAGCTTCAGCGAGGATATATCTATCCATAAGATATTCGACCTCATCTTCATCCTTAGCTATAAGTAGAGCAAGCCCTTCCTTATCGTATCTAGGTCTACCAGCTCTCCCAGCCATCTGTTTATACTCCATAACAGATATCTCGTTATAACCTGTATCTGGTTCAAACCTATAGTAGCTTGAGATTACGACAACTCTAGCTGGAAGGTTTACACCCGCAGCTAGGGTGGGTGTAGCTGCTAAGGCTTTAATCAAGCCACTGCGGAAATAGTCTTCTACTATACTTCTATGATCATTATGTAGCCCAGCATGGTGGAAAGCTGTGCCTCTACGTATAAGCTCTGATAGTATGTCAGAGTTGGGGAGTCTAGTTTCACCCGTCTCCAGGATCATCTTAGATATAGACCTAAGCTTAACCCTCTCCTCACTAGTTAGTAATTCGTATACGATCCCAGATAGCTTTCTAGCCGTAGATACAGCATTCTTCCTAGTATTCGTGAAGACTAGGATTTGGCCTCCATTCCTTATTGTATCTACAGCTACATCTAGGATAGGATCATTAAACCTATTACTTAACATACTCCTACAGCCGTCTGAGTATATAACCTGTCCACCGTAAACCACGCCCTCGGTAAGTTTAACAGGCCTCCAGTTAGATACAACATAATCTGCATCAAGCCATCTAGCTATCTCTTCTACATTCCTCACCGTAGCGCTTAAAGCTAGTATCTGAGTATTAGGCTTATAGTAGCGAATCTTAGTTAGGAGAACTTCGAGAGTTGGGCCTCTATCTGGATCGTTTATGTAGTGTATCTCATCTACTACTAGTAGAGATACATCCTTAAGCCATGGAGCTTTATGCCTGATTAGAGAATCGCATTTCTCGTTAGTTGTAACTATCCAATCATAATTCGAGAGCCATCTATCCTCACTATCATAATCGCCTACGGTTAAAGCAACCTTTAACCTCCAACCCAGCTTGGATGCAAGCTCTTCATCTATCTTAAACTCACGATACTTTTCGAAAGCTAGAGCTCTAAGAGGCGTTAAATATAGGATTTTACCCTTACCTTCGTATACATGCTTTAACCCGCATATCTCGGCTACTAGGGTTTTACCGCTAGCTGTAGGGGTGGCGAGAAGTAGGTTTCTACCCTTCAATACATCACTCCTAGTTAGAGCATCCCTTTGAGGTGGGTATAGGGTATCGATACCCTTCCACTCGATTATACTCGATACATCCTTAGGTATCGGTAGATCTCTTATACGCATAGATTTAAACCACCATGCTACATGGTGGAGCTACATAGTCTTCTTTAGGAAGCCGGGTCTATGCTCATATAGAGTCCCTTCTTTAAGCATCTGATTTATAAGTTTGACAGATTCGGTTTTATCCATACCGTATTCCTCCTCTAGTATTTTAACTAGATCATCCCTACTAGCTGCACCACCCTCCTTCTCTAGCTTAGATACTACGGATAAAATCAGCTGAAGCTTATCTCTCATACTTTTCGGTTTCCCAGTCATTATTATATCTATATCTATCTTACCTGAAGCTATATCGAAGCCTACCTGCTCTAACGTCACCTCCATAAGCCTTATAGCTGCTTCAGCATCCTCTACGGTTACGGTATCTCTTAGAGCAGCTCTAGCCCTAGCCTCGGCTAGCCTTATGATAGATTCAAGCTGTCTAACAGTTATAGCTATAGGCGAACCTGAGCTTTCGGATAGAGCTCTCATCCTCAGATAGAAGTCTTTAATCCTCTCCATAGCCTCCTTCGAAAGCTTAGGGTTAATCCTCTTAGCGTAAGCTATATACTTCCTGAGAAACTCTGGTTCTATCGGTGGAGCTACAGGGAGCTCTCGCGTAGTATGAAGCATCAGTACATGCTCAGCGATACGTGTATCTAGAGATTTATCAGGCTTATCTCTCAATACGAAGATTAGATCGAATCTAGATAGTATGGATACTGGTAGGTTTATATTATCCGCGACAGTTCTAAGCGGATCATATCTACCGAAAGCTGGGTTTGCAGCAGCTATTATAGATGTACGAGCGTTAAGCGTAGCGACGATGCCGCCCTTAGCTATAGAAACCGTCTGCTGTTCCATAGCTTCATGCATAGCAACCCTATCCTCAGGTCTCATCTTATCTATCTCATCTATAGCGCATACACCTCTATCGGATAATACTAGAGCCCCTGCTTCCAGAGCCATAGCTCCACCCCTATCCCGTACTACAGCAGCCGTTAACCCAGCAGCGGTAGTACCCCTCCCATGTGTGTATAAACCTCTAGGAGCAACTCTATGAACATACTGTAGAAGCTGACTCTTCCCAGTACCTGGATCCCCTATGATGAGTATATTCACATCGCCTCTAATCTGATTCCCACCTACTATTATCGGGACGCCACCGAATAGCAGGTATACTATAGCTTCCTTAACATCTTCATACCCGTATATAGCTGGAGCTATGGATGCTTTAAGCCTCTCGTATATATTCGGATCTGAAGCCATCCTCCTAATCCTCTCCTCCTCCTCTATAGTTATCTCCACCTGCTCAGGCTCCTTACCCTTAACCTCTATATTGTTAGCTTCGATTACCAGATTGAATATACGAAGCTTACCCTTACCAGGTAATGCTTGAGGCTTAGCTTTAACTATTCCTGTAACTACGACGCTATCCCCAGGTCTAGCTGCATCGACTAGATCATCTGTAGCTACTATATCTATCCACCTAGGTATCTGACCTGGAGGTAGATCCTCAGGTCTCTCCTGAACTCTAAGCTCTTGATAGTTTATGAACTCAGACCTATCTTCGAGTAGCTTCCAGCTATTCTTCTTACAATTCGGGCATATAGAAGGTGATACTATAGCCATACTCTCCTCCTGAGGTATAGGTTCAGAGGTATGGCCGCAAACCCTACATACGAAGGTAGCTCTAGTTAGGAGTGGGTATACAGCAGTCGCACGGACGATGATACCTTCAAACTGTACTAGCTGTCCTAGATGATCTACGCAGATCTTCCTAAGGGGTATCGTCTCCATTAAATCTTTGAATCTTACGTTAATCCTACCAACCCTCTCAGCATAATCTCTCGCTTCTATCTTAAGCTGATCGAAAGCAGCCTTCTCTAGATCTGATAAAGCTTTACTAGGATACCTCTGCACATATACTGCTAATTCCTCATCGTATATCCTTAGATCTATGAAGCTAACTCTAAGACTTTTAAGACCTAGAGAAGCTATCTGTACGAGTTGTTCACGATATTTGAAGGAGCCATCATCAGATCTGAATGTTCTAAGGAAATCCTGGAATCTATCAGCTATGTTAAACGTCCTCTCCATCTAGCTCCCCACCCAGTATAGGCTCCTCCAAGATTCTAAAACCTCTCTAACCCCATCGTATAGCATCCTCTCCTCTATCGTTAGATTGGATAGGATCTGCGTAGTCTGTCTAGCAAGCGTTAACTCAACTATCTTACGTAACCTACTAGAGACTATATCCCCAGCCATCGTTAAAACCTTCTTATACTCGTCTATCCTATCAGCTTCGCGAGTTATCCTAGATTTAAGCTCATCCATATACAGCTTCAGCTTGAGATAGAAGTTTTCAGGTAGAGGTGATATAGTTCTAGAAGGTTGTATAACTTCGATCCAGTGTATCTTAGATAACGTTTTCAAATCCAGCTCCTCCCCTTCCTTAAACTTAGCTATACCAGTTTTAACAAGCTCTATAGCGATCCATAATGGGAGCTTAACCTCTGAATCCTTCTTGAAGCCTGGTATCCTAAATCCCTCGATATCTATACCTTGGAAATCTGCTAACGCTATAAGCTTAACCTCTTGATGGAGAGAGCTTTCAAAGACTGCTTTAAGCTTCTGTCTAAATCCTAGGTGAAGCTCGATCATCATCTAATCCTAATATACAGAACTACGTAAACAGAGATATCAATGTATGTGAAGCATAGAGCTTAGCTATACATACTACCTAAGATTATAGTTGAATCACCCTAGATAAATCGGTTTACACATTATCCATAGAGTCTAGTCTACCTATCCTACCGCTCTCCCTCCTAGAACGCACATCCTCGGTTATATAGCTTTTTATAGCTAAAGCTTTACTCCATCCGATACCATCTACTCTACTAAGTTCTACAGCAGATGCGTTGAATATCGATCCTAGACTACCGAAATGATCTAGAAGCCTCTTCGCAAGGGTTATACCAACTCCTGGAAGCGTAGCAAGCGTAGCTATCTGTGGAGGTAGGGAGGATGGGGGTTTAGGAAGCCTTACAGTTACAGGTTTAGAAGGCTTAGTTCTAGATATCCTCTTAGCTAGACATGCTAGAAGAGTAGCTGTTTCATCTATACTCGCTGTCTGAGCGATGCTTACACCATAATCCAATATGAGTGAGGATAATGCTCCGAAATATATCCTCGCATTCCTAACTCTCTTACAGATCGATCTAGGATCACCCTCCACTATGATTATAGATGTATCGAAGGATGATTTGAGATTTCTAACCTGATCGAATAGTCTACCATCGAATATCGAATTAACGAAATCCTCTACATCCTTACGTTCAACTGCAACCTCATCTGATAATACGTAATCAGCTACTTCAAGCTTCTCGATTATAGGCTCTACATCCTCCTTCTTCAAAAGCTTTACAATACCTGTAGGCTCTTCTCTAGCATCTACTATTATCCTAGGTCTCCCAGTTATCATACTGTTCAAGTCAGGTTTATCTACTACGCACTATAAACTTAATCTTAGTGTAAGAAGCATGTCTAAACTGAAATCTGATGTAGTTAGAGCTTTAGAAGGGTTGTATAAAAGCTATGAGAGGGTGGGTGGCGGTAGGATAGCGTTTTATACTGGTGATGTAGATGCTGCCACCATATACTATAGACCAGTTTATATGGGCTTTCTCCTAGGATTCGAAAGGCTACACGAATTCTCAACTATAATAGAGTATACGGATGATATCAAGTATAAGGCTTCGAGAGCATACTGTAAGATATCTCTATCACCAGGTGTTAAAAGAAGGTTTGAGATAGAATGCTTAGATGATGATCTAAGAAGCCTTATCAACTATTCTCTATCAGAGAAGCTTCAAGAAGCTAAGCCGGAAATTCTACTTATAGATCCGACAGTAGGTTTAGCTGAGAATAATATAGTCGTACTAGCTCGTAAGTATACCGGTATGGGGTTGAAGTTTAACAAGGATATATGCTCCATATACAAGCTTGTTATAGATACAGCTAAGGTTATTAGAAGATGGATGCAGGCATAGATCATGGCAACTATGATAAACTATAATACTCTACCATAGGTAGAGTATATGCTTCAACCCTGGTTATGGAGGAGGGATAGTGTTGCCTAGGATCCAGATGGAGATTAGGGAGAGGGATGCTGGTGGAAGGGTATGTCGTATAACAGTCGGAGGTAGGAGGCTTACTACACCGCTATTCCTCCCAGTATATAATCCTAGTAAACCTATGATTACGCCTAGAGAGTTTAGGGAGGAATTTAAGCTTGAAGCATTGATGACGAATGCGTATATACTATACAGGAAGCCGGAGTTGAGACAGCTCCTAATCTCTGAGGGTATTCATAGATTTCTTAATTTCGATGGAGTAGTATTCACAGATTCTGGAGCATACCAGATGTTCAAGGGTGAGATAGAGATTAGTCAGTATGAGATAGTAAGGTTTCAGGAGGATATACGTTCAGATGTAGGTGTGATGCTGGATGTACCATCTAGATATGAGAGTAGGAGAGAGGTTTACGAGAGTGTTATAGCTACTGCTAGGAGAGCAAGGGAGTGGTATAGTATTCGTAGAGAAGATGGTATATCATGGGAGGGGGCTATCCAGGGTGGAGGTTATACAGATCTAGTAGAGTTATCCTGCAGGTATATGTCCAACTACCCCTTCGATATATATGCTGTAGGTGTTCCACCAAGGTTATGGAGGGAGTATAGGTTTACAGAGATAGCGTTGCAAGGTGTTACCGTAGCTCAGAATCTACCTGTAGGAAAGCCTCGACACGCGTTCGGGATAGGCCATCCTATAGCGATACCCCTACTCGTAGCTATAGGCTATGATATATTCGATTCAGCTAGCTATGCTCTATACGCTGAGGATGATAGATATATGACCGAGTATGGTACTAAAAAACTTGATAAACTCGAATACCTACCCTGTAACTGCCCGGTTTGTAGAAGTATATCTATCGATGAGTTAAAGTCTATGGATAGAGGGTTGAGGGTGAGGATCCTAGCTAGACATAACCTATACGTTATCCTAAGGGAGGTGGAGTTAGTAAAGCAGGCTATACATGAGGGTAGGCTATGGGAGCTGGTATCTATAAGAGCTAGAAGCCATCCTACACTCCTAGAAGCTACGTATAGAATCCTTAGGATGTATAGCAGCTATTATGAGAAGCTAGATCCTATAACGAAGAGATCTGCACTACTTTACACCGGTTGTGAAACATTACTCAGACCCGATTATCGTAGAGCTGTTAGGAGAGTTGGATATAGGCTTAGAACATCTATAACACCTAGAGCGTTAAGGATTATATGGCCCTTCGGTCAGCATGAAGCATCGATCGAGCTATTTAGATTCGATGAGAGGGATTACGATGATCTAGAAGTTGTGAGAGTATTAGCAGATTACCAGTTTGGATATGGAGTAGGTGTTAAGCTATTCCCAGACGGCTGTGTTATAGAGAAGAGTCGTAGAACAGGACGTATACGTAGGATATGGCTGAATGGGAGGCTCCTAGCTACGGTAAGACCTAGAGATGGTCTACTACTACTACAGATACCAGCAGCTACGAGATTAGCTAGTATACTACCTGGTAGAAGGTATAAGGTTAGGCTTATCGCCTCCGATATAGTAGAGGAGAAGGTTGCTATGGGTGGGGATGTCCTAGGATGGTATATATTAGAGGCGGATCCACTTATAATACCAGGTGAGGTTATCGTAGTGTTAAGTAATAGTGGTAGAGTATTAGCTGTAGGAGAAGCCATACTCTCAGGAGTGGAGATGGGTGAGGTTAAGAGGGGGGTAGCTGTTAAAGTTAGAGATTCTATAGGAGGGGGAGGATATGCATAGTATGGTAAGGATATATGGGGAACTCGAAGAATGTGAACCGATACTCGTAGAAGGCCTTCCTGGGATAGGCTTCGTCTCTAATATACTAGCTCTACACATGATTAAAACTCTTAAAGCAAGGCTTATATGCGATATAAGATCACCATACTTCCAGGATATATCCCTCATAGATGCTGAAGGTCTTATAAAACCATCGATAGCACAGCTATACCTAGCTAATGCTGGAAGGAATCTACTCATACTATACGGGAATACACAAGCCTACACACCCTACGGCCAATACGAGCTATGCAATCGTATACTAGGTATAGCTAGACGTATGGGGTGTAGACTCGTAGTATGTATGGGTGGATATGGTGTAGGACAGCAGAAGCCTCGTATGGAGGTCTATGGTGTATCGGTTAACCTAGAATGGATGCATAGACTTGAGAAGATAGGTGTTAAACCTATGGTGGGGAGAATCTACGGAGTTGCAGGTATACTGATGGCTATGGCTCCACTATACGGTATGGATGGGGTCTGCCTACTAGCAGAAACCCCGGGTGTATACCCTGATCCAGGAGCATCTAGAAGACTTCTCCAAATATTCAATAAGCTGCTCGACCTAAACATACCTGATGAAGGATTGAGTAAGGTAGCAGCCTATATGGGTACACTAGAAGGATAGGTAGCTAGAGCCTACCAGGATCCTATCCCTAAACTCTGCTTGTTTACCTGGATTCCACTTGTATACCGGCCTATAGTAGCCTACAACCCTAGCATATACCTCCATACCACCCCCACATCTAGGACACTTCTCGTATACACCGTGAATCATATAAGCCTCCCTAGGACAGACCGAGAATGTAGCTGCTAGATCTATGTATGGTATACGATAATTCTCAGCTATCCTTCTAATAAGCTTCTTAGCTACGGTAGCATCTATAGGTTCACCGAGATGTATCCTAAACACAGTTCCACCAGAGAACAGCGGTAGTAGCCTACTCTCTATCTCCAACCTCTCAGTTAACGTTATATCCTCATCCGTAGGTATCAATACAGTCGTATAGTATGGAGCAGAGCTAGGCCCCTTAGTATAGATACCAGGATACCTCTCTCTATCGATCTTAGCAAGCCTATAGCTAGCACCTTCACCTGGAGTCTCTTCTAGATTCCATAGCTTACCAGTCTCCATCTGAAACTCCCTAAGCCTATCACCTATATGGAGCAATACCTCCTCGACGAAATCCACAGATTCTGATAGAGGCTTCCCCAGAAAGTTTACACACATCTCGTTTAAACCTATAACCCCTATAGTCCTGAAGTATCTATCAGGGTTGAAGCCGTAGGCTTGAGCAAACGGCATCAACCCCTTAGCTAGCGAACGCTCTATCATCTCAGATTTAAACATAAGATACTCCCTAGCTATCTCGAGAAGCCTATCTAGACGATCGAAGAAATCCCCCTCATCCCTAGCTAGATATCCTAATCTAGCCATATTCAAGCTTACCACGCCTATACTACCCGTACCACCCTCAGATGTGAATAATCCTTTAGGCGAGGATAACTGGCTCAGATCTATGAGAAGTCTACAACACATAGATCTCATAGTATTCTCAGGTATACCTGAGCCTAGATAGTTCATGAAATAGTATGTACCAAGCTTAGAATCAACTTCGAATATAGCATCGAGAGCTTCAGAATCCCAGTTTAACCGTCTAGTAAGGTTAACCGTAGGTATAGGGAATGTGAACGGTCTACCAGCTGCATCCCTCTCCATGTATATCTCAGCCATAGCTAAGTTAACCATCTCTACCTCATCCTGGAAGTCAGCATAGGTATCCTCCCTCTCTTCACCACCTATAATCACATGCTGCTCCTCAAGGTAAGCTGGACAGCAGAGGTTGAAGGTTAGATTCGTAAACGGGGATTGGAAGCTTTGCCTCGTAGTAAAATTCAAGTTATACACTAGCTTCTGAAGATTCTGCTTAACCTCCTTATAAGATAGATGATCGTACGCTATAAACGGAGCTACTATCGTATCGAAATCAGAGAATGCTTGAGCACCACTAAACTCGTTTTGACTCATAAGGAAATAGTTAGCTACATGATCTACCACAGCTGAGAAATGCTTAGCAGGACGAGAAGTTATAGTAGGGGATCTTATACCTATACGTAGTAGGAGAAGTAGATCCCCACCATGACAGTATGGTATAAGATTACCGCTATCAAGGTTATGTATATGTATATCACCTTCTAGATGAGCTTTAGCAGCTTCTGGAGGCATAGTTCTCAAAGCATATTCTCTAAGATAGGTATTAGCTACATAGCTTAGTAACCCGCTATACGAGTAGTTAAAGTTAGCATTCTCCCTTACTAGCCAAGACGCTCTCTCTAGATACTCGTATAGTAGTAGAGTATCAGCACTACTTTCCTGCATAGCTATCAATTCTGTAGTGAAGGAGCAACCATATATAAACCTTTAGCATAACTACTCTAGAAAATTGTAGTTTAGAAGCAGTGAATATACCTATCAACGAGTATAAACATCCATACCGAAGGCTATGGAGCTAAACTATGTACAACATAGTAGAGCCAAACATATACATTTCTAAACCTAGAATCTAAACCTAAGCTAACAGAATACCGTATTGCAGTAAAGTAGTAAAAACAGTCTATCTAAGCTTCTCGAGAGCATCCCTCATCCTCCTCAAACCCTCGATTATCTCCTCCTTCGATAGAGCATAAGATAATCTAAGATAGCCTTCACCATACTGTCCGAAAGCCGTCCCATGGAGTACGGCCACCTTAGCTTCAGCTAGTAGATACTTCATTAGATTCAGAGATTTCATACCATAACTACTAATATTCGGGAATATGTAGAACGCCCCCTTAGGCTTGATAACTCGGATACCGTCAATCCTCCTTAAGAGATCGTATATAAGATCTCTACGACTCCTATACTCTTCAACCATAGACTTTACACAATCCTGTGGACCTCTTAAAGCAGCTATAGCAGCCTTCTGTACGAATGCTACAGGACAGCTTACGATATTTATCTGAAGCTTCGTCATATACTCTATAAGCATACTATTAGCGATAGCATACCCCAACCTCCAGCCAGTCATAGCGTAAGTCTTAGAGAAGCCATCCACTACTATAACATTATCATCAAACTCCTCTAGGAACGAGTAGTGGGGATGCTCGAATACTATCTTAGAGTATACCTCATCCGCTAATACATAGATACCCCTCTCCCTAGCTATCTCAGCAATACCTTTAACATCACCTGGAGATAGCATAGATCCTGTAGGATTACATGGAGTATTAACCACTATCATCCTAGTCCTACTAGTTATATTCTCAGCTACAGCATCAACCGTAAGCCTAAACTCATCCTCCTCCCTCACCGGGATTAACACAGGCTTAGCATCTAAAAAGTTAATTATAGATTCATAGATAGGATAGGCTGGACTAGGTATTATAACCTCATCACCTGGATCGAGTATAGCTAGCATAGCAGCGAATATACATGGCTTAGCGCCAGGCATAACAACGATATTTCTATTAGGATCTACATCGACACCATAATCATCACGAACCTTCTCAGCGATAGCTTCCCTAAGCTCTCTTATACCCTGTGAAGGAGTGTAATGCGTAAACCCGGATTTCAACGCTTCGACAGCTGCATCCTTAATATGACTTGGAGTATCGAAATCTGGTTCACCTATCTCGAAATGTATAATCTTAAACCCCTTATACTCCATCTCCCTAGCCAACGCTAATACTTCAAAAGCTGTCTCAGTACCAAGCCTAGACATACTCGAAGCTAGCTTTAACCCCATATAGAATAGACACCTCTACAAAGGCAAACTAGAGAAGCATTACACTTCACCTATACACTATATAAATTTTACGGTTAAACAGAAGCTAGGCTTAAAACATATAAGTATCCCCACTCCTAAAGAAGAGTTAGCTAGAAACGGGGCATAAATACGGCTACAGATTGGTTTACAAATCATATGTTAATGGGCCGGTAGCTCAGCCTGGTATGAGCACCCGGTTTGCACCCGGGAGGTCGCGGGTTCAAATCCCGCCCGGTCCACTCAACCCTCTACTAGATAAGGATCAAAGTATACACGCTCTACACTATGTAAGACTAGGCTTCACTAACATCTATGAAAATATGAACTAGTTTATCAAGCTAATAAAATACACATGCTACTTAAACCTTTTATTTAAAAAGCTTTCCAAAGATTTTCTGCTACACCTTTCACCTCTAATCTTCCCCTCAGCTTTTCTACTATAGGTTGGACACCCTCCCATTCTTCCTCTGTTAATGGTACAGTCCCAGTCTTATCCACTATCGTCTTTATTAATCGTTTTACATTCACTTCCCCAGCTTCCATCTTCGGTATGACTAGCCATATATCGTAGAAGAGGGTTGGCCTAAACGCTCTCGGTATCTCTGCAAGGAACTCAAGTACCACGCTATCCTCGGTTTCAGCTCCAGACCTATAGAAGACCTTCTTTAAAGTCGCGATGAAGATACCTGTAGGAAGGAATAACGCTGCAGCTAAGCTTTTTATAAGCTGGCTAGCCGTGATCGTTATACCTTTAGATTCAGCAATCCTATCGAGAGCCATCTTAGCCTCATCCCTATCAAGCTCTTTGAAGGGAACCCCCATCTTCCTAAATATTTCGATCAAAGGTTTCCTAACGATTAACCCTAGACCGAATGTTTTAGAGGCTTTATCGAGGAACCTTTTACTCACATACAATACGAAAGGTTCGGAAATAACCTAACACCCACACCGATTATCGAAGTAACTAATATTTAAGCTTTTAAAGCCATTAAAAATTTTTAAGAATTAGATTCTAGATCTAGTTCAAACTTTAAACAGCCTCTATGAATTTTAACACTTAGTTTACAACAACTACCATACTGTATGGCATCATATATGTTTAAATTATCAATATTCTAGATTAGGAGTATTAGAGCTTGAAGCCTAGAGATCGCTGTATATGTAGTATCCTATTGGAGGAGCCTGACAGGATACCTCTAATCCTGAGAATTAGACCTGAGCCATACGAGAGATTGAAATCTCTACTAGGGTTTAGGAATCATCTAGATCTATGTAGGTATCTCGGCGTCGATATCGTTAGTACACATATAGGCGTTAAAGATGGATACCTTCCTAGAGGTGTAGAGGTTAAGGAGGGGCCATACGGCCCTGCATACACTATAGGCGAATATATGGGTTTCGAAATTAGAAGGGATATATGGGGTGTGGAGAGTATATGGCGTCCAGGTAGAACGTACACTTACACCTATCATAGGCATCCACTACAGTTTATCGATCTCGAAGATTATACATGGCCTGAAGTCGACGTCGATAGATTCGATGAGATTCTAAAGATTCGCCGAATCTACGAAGATTACTGTCTCTATGGCTCTGTAGAGCATCTATGGGAGATAGCTTGGCAGCTTATAGGGTTTAACGAGATTATGAAGATGCTATATACTAGAATAGATTACGTTATCAAGGTTTTAGATAGTCTTCAAAGGATAAGATTAGAGCAAGCTAAACTCCTCTGCGAAGCTGGTGTAGATGTAGTATATGATGGAGATGATGTAGGTATGCAAAGAGGGATGATGATTTCACCAAAGTTATGGAGACATCTACTAAAACCCTACTATAAGGAGCTAGTAGATCTATGCCATAGGTATAGTGTATTCTTCAACTTCCATAGCGATGGATGGATAGAGCCCATAATACCAGACCTAGTAGAGATAGGTATCGATATACTCAACCCAATCCAACCCGAGTGTATGGATCCTATTAAGCTTAAACAGATCTATGGCGATAAACTCTGCTTCGATGGAACTATAGGTGTTCAAAGTACACTACCCTTCGGAAGCGTAGAGGATGTAGCTAGAGAGGTTCTATTAAGGATAGAATATCTAGGGCCGACAGGCTTAATCATAGGACCAACTCATAGCATACAGCCAGATACACCTATAGAGAATATATTGATACTCTATAAGGCGGCTTTAAAGTATGGGTGGAATACTAGGAAGTTGTGATAAGATTCTTCAATAGAGTTTTAACCCTATCCTATCGGCTATGGATGCTACATCCTCTAACCCAAGCATAGAAAGTTTACCCTTCAAGCTTTCAATAGATCTGAGACTCCTACGTTCATAGAATAACCTTAACATCTCATCTATATTATCGCATACTAATCCCTTAGCAGGTCCGTCTCTGACAGGCTCCTCCACAAATCTTCTAGGAAGACTATCACAACTATTACCTATACCGAATAGATAGTTCAGGATCCTCTCTAGATACCATATCCTCTCACCTGCGAAAAGTATATCCATCCTATCGCATCCTATACCTGTAACAGCGGCCCATACCTTAGCGATATGATCGAAATCAACTATACCAAATACACCGAACTTGCATAGGATAGCTGAATCTAGGAAACAGCATATATCCTGCTGTACGATCACGGTATCGACATACTCCTCGTTAGATGAAGGCGGTTTAGATATACCATACTCAGGTAGTAGAACCCCTCTCTCGACCAGCATAGCCATGCCCTGAAGGTGGCATGCACCTCTATTAGATGTAGCGTAGGCAAGACCCATACTCTTATAGAGTCTAGGATTATGGTATGGGACTTCAAGCCCTTTAACATGTAGAGCAAAGCTATCCGTACCCCTACCGATAGCTTCCGAAGCTTTCTTAACACCATCAGAAAGTATAGCGCCGAACCCCTTCTTCAAACCCACCATCTCTATAAGTCGGAATAGGGTTGATACATCACCCCATCTAAGTTCTAATCCACCGGTATCATCTCTATTGATGAAACCCTTTTCATACGCCTCCATAGCCCAGGCTACGACTTCTCCAGTCGATATAGTATCAATACCTAGTCTATCGCATAGTTCATTAAGCTTTATGAGCGCTACGGGATCAGAGTTAAGTACCATAGAGCCTAGAGCGGCTACGGATTCATACTCAGGACCCTTACCCATATACCTACCGAATCTAGGATCATCAAATTCGACAACTCTCTCACACGATATACTACAGAGTATACCTGAACCACAGATTTTCCTCCCACTCCCACTTCTATACTTCTCCATGATAGTTACACCGCTTATCTTCCAAGCATCATTCCAAGAACCCATAGCCCAATGCTTTATAGGCAGGTTTCCAGTTTGTATAAACATCGATACACCTCCAGCAGTTCCATACTCCATCATAGCTTCACCCCTACTCGTCCTAGGAGCTTTAGAAAGCCAATCAGAGTTTAGTTTTCTAAGAAGCTCAGGATCATATACATCTATAGGTTTTGATCCACGTACAGATATAGCTTTAAGCTTCTTCGAACCCATAACGGCACCCAAACCAGTCCTACCTGCAACCCTCCTCTCAGAACTAACTATACACGCTATCCTAGATAGACGTTCACCAGCAGGACCTATGACGATTGATCTATACCCATTACCTAGAGATTTAGCTAAAGTCGATGACGCTTCTAGCGAATCCATACCCCAGAGATCCGAAGCATCCTTAATATCTATATATCCATCATCTACGATTACATGTACAGGTTTATCTGAAGCACCTACTACCAATATACCGTCGAAGCCAGCTTTCTTCAAAGATAAACCAAATGATCCTGCAAAGGTAGATTTACCCAACCCATAGGTTAAAGGGGATCTAGATACTACTATAGTCTTAGATCCGAAAGCCGATACACCTGTAAGCGGGCCTGTCATCACTATTATAGGGTTATCTGGCGATAACGGATCTGGAACCCCATATCTATCCATATAATCCAATAGGAGTCTAGCTGCGTAACCTGCACCTCCGATAAACCTATATACCCAGTTCTCATTTAACCTCTCTACCGAGAATCTATCCTCAGATAGATCTATCTGTAGGATAGATCCACATATACCGCCGACCATAGCATAATTCTATATCTCAGATAAACCCTTGAAAATAAGTATTGCATCTCAATATCCTACTTAGTTTACTATGAGCTTTAGAAAACCAAGTAATGTTTAAGCTATAACTTGAAGTAAGAAGTTATGAGGATGGAATGAGTTAAGAACGATGAACGTTTAACGATTTTCATCGAGATTTTAAGAAGTATCAGAGTGTATTTGAGGATAGAGCGATGAAAATCCTGATGATAGAAACGCTAAGCTACTACGTAGTATTGTATACGAGAGATTAGACAAATCTTAATGAACAACATCTATAAACCATATAAAAGGGGCTTGAAGAAGCCTATCGTAACCCTAACAACAGATTTTGGAAATAAGGATCCGTACGTAGCCTGTATGAAGGGGGTTATACTTTCGATATGCCCTGAAGCTACTATCATCGATATAACGCATGATATATCTAAGTTCGATATAGAGGAGGCTGCATACATACTCTACAGGGCTTACAGCTTCTTCCCTCCTGGAACGATACATGTATGCGTAGTAGATCCGGGTGTAGGGACGGAGAGGAAGCCTATAGCTATCAAGACTAGGAGGTATATATTCGTAGGCCCTGATAATGGTGTTCTAACCATAGCAGCCGAGGATGATGGTATAGAGGATATACGCGTCATAGAGAGTAGGTATGTAATGCTAAGCGAAGTTAGCTATACATTCCATGGTAGGGATATATTCGCTCCAGCTGCAGCATGGATCGCATTAGGTTATCCACTAGAGATGCTGGGTAGAAGCATAGATCGTATAGATGTTGTTAAATTCGATAAGCCACAGATCAGCGGTGGAAAGGTGATAGGTAGGATAATATATGTAGACTCCTACGGGAATCTCGTAACGAATATCAAATGGGATCTAATCAAGGATAGGGTAACGTTCGGTGAAAAAGTTAGACTATACTATATGGGTAATGAGGTTTCTATACCTCTATCTAGATCTTATGGAGAGGTGCCTTTGGGTGAACTAGTATTGATACCTGGAAGTGGAGGGTTCATGGAGATATCTGTGAATATGGGTAATGCATCAGAGAAGCTAGGCCTTAAGAAGGGCGACCAGATATATATGGAGATAAATAGGTAGTCGAGGATTAGGGGTTTACCATGTAGAATTTGGGATGGGTTTGTAACGCTAACTCTAAGCTTAGAATAATATCTTGATGTATTGGAAAATCTTAAATATCTATACGGGCTTATGTTCTGCTAGTGAGGGTATATGAGTGTATACGAGTATACAGTCGAGACAGAGGATCTAGCTAAATACTATCAGATGGGGCCTATAACTATCAAAGCCCTAGACGGTGTATCCGTTAAGATTAGAAGAGGAGAGTATGTATCGGTTATGGGTCCAAGCGGATCTGGCAAGACTACCTTCTTCAATATGATCGGGGGACTCGATAGACCTACACGTGGACAGGTCTATATAGATGAGGTTGATATATCTAAGCTAGATGCCTATGAGCTTGCATGGCTTAGATGCCGTAAGATAGGCTATATATTCCAGACGTTCAATCTGATCCCTGTATTAACGGCTATGGAGAACGTTATGCTCCCGATGATATTTGCTGGTGTACCTAGGGATGAGAGGATTAGAAAGGCTAAGGAGCTTCTTGAAACTGTCGGTTTGGGTGATCGTCTGAATCATAGACCACCCGAGCTTTCAGGTGGTCAGCAGCAGAGGGTTGCTATAGCTAGAGCGTTAGCAAACGATCCAGTTATAATACTAGCAGACGAGCCTACAGGAAACCTAGATCTCCATACAGGGCTACATATTATAAACCTGATTAGGAAGCTTAACGAGGAGAAGGGTGTAACTGTTGTTACTGCTACACACGATCTTAAGATGATAGATGTATCTGATAGGATATTCTGGATAAGAGATGGGAAGGTTGAACGTATAGAGACTAGGAAGGAGGTAGCTATAGGGAGAGAGGTAGCGTAGTTAATACCAGCCTATGAGTAACCGTATGAGTATAGATAAGGCTAGTATGCATAAGAGAAGTAAGGCTATCATATAATCTGAACGTTTCATACAGAGTTCATATATACTTGTTCTTTTCTCAGATGCTCCATAACCCCTAGCTTCCATAGCTTCTGCTAGTTCTATACTACGAGTAAAGCTCCTTATGAAAACAGGGATCAGTATAGGTATATAGTTCCTTATTCTACGTATCAAATTACCCTTCTCAAGTTCTAAACCTCTAGATCTCTGAGCATCTATAACCGTTTGTATCTCTAGAGCTAAATCCGGTACGAACCTTATAGCTGATGTGAAAGCGAAGCAGTAGTCGTATGGTACTCCAAGCTTCTCCAACGCTAAGCTTAGATCTTCGGGTGTAGTTGTGAGGAAGAATATCGAGAAGACAGATGTGAATGTTAGGAATCTCAGCCCCATGGAGAGAGCGTATGATATGGTATCCATAGTTAAAATGAAGCCCTCGGATAAGTATCCTGCAATCATATTAACGAATATTATCATAGACGCTAGGAATGCTGCTCCTCTAAGAGAACGTATCCATTCTCTATGAACCCCAGCTACAGCTATCAACGGTATCGTCGAAGCGAATAAGGTAAGCATAGCGGCTAGGCTATAGTATACTATCGAGAGTGTACTCATCACTAGTAAGTATAGTGCTTTAACCCTTGGATCCATCCTGTGTATAGGCGAATCCCTTCTCCTAAACCTGAATAACTCTAGAAAACTTAACATACGGATCCACCCCTATAGATGCTTAGTATTACTCTGAGAGCATCATCTACGTTAAGAGCTGTATAGTTAGATTCGTTGAGATTAAGCTTAGATAGGAATAAAGCTATCTGAGGCGGTAGTAGAGATGTAGATTTCATAAGATCCTCATCTACAAGTATCCTTTCAGCAGGGCCATCAGCTATGATCTCGCCTCTACGCATAAGTATAACTCTAGGCTTACACTCCGCGACAAACTCCACATCATGCGTAACCATGACGATGGCTTTACCCCTACGATTAACCTCGTATAGGAATTCTAGTAGTCTATCCTTCTGCTCTGGATCCTGGCCTATCGTAGGCTCATCAAGAACTAGGTAATCTGGATCGAATACTAGTATAGATGCTAAAGCCAACCTCTTCTTCTCACCACCACTAAGCATAAACGGGGATGACCCCCGATACTTCTCAAGCCCAGTAAACCTGAGTATAGAGTCTATTCTACTAGCTATCTCATCCTCTGGGAAGCCGAAGTTTCTAAGAGCAAACTTTATCTCCTCTTCAACTGTCTCGGCGAATAGCTGATGCTCAGGATTCTGGAATACTATACCAACCTTACGGGAGAGCTCGGCTACAGATGCTTCTCTAGTATCTACACCATCAACCTTAACGTAGCCTTTACTAGGTTTAAGTAATCCGTTAAACATCTTTATAAGGGTAGTCTTACCAGCTCCGTTTTCACCCATTATAGCTACAAACTCTCCTCTATCTATAGTTAGGTTTATGTTTCGCAGAGCTTCAACTCCACCTGGATACGTAAAGTATACATTCCTAGCCTCTATCAACTCCTAGAACCCTCTCTAAAAACTTCTACAGCCTCCTCGACTGCTAAAGGTATCCTACTAAACTTGAAGCCATACCCCGATAGCTTAAGGAATAATCTAGGTATCGATGGAGGTTTGAGACCGTAGACTGATAGATCCTTCACGAAGATCTCTCTAGGACTGCCATCTAAAACTATACATCCCTTATCCATAACTATAACTCTATCCGCTAAACTAGCTACTAGTTCAAGTTTATGTTCTACGAGTATAACAGTCAAACAGAGCTTAGTATTAAGTTCTTTGAGTAGATTGAATATAGATAGAGACGTGTATGGATCTAAGTAGGCTGTAGGCTCATCTAAAACTATAATCTGAGGCTGCATAGCTAGTATAGCAGCTATAGCAACCCTCTGCTGCTGACCACCTGAAAGCTCGTGAGGAGATCTAAATCTTAAATCAGATATACCCAGCATATCTAGAGCCCAATTAACCCTTCGAAGAATCTCATCCTTAGGTAATCCTAGATTCTCTGGTCCGAATGCTACATCCCTCTCGACTGTTAACATGAAGAGCTGGCTTGACGGGTTCTGAAACACCATGCCAACTATAGATGCTATACGTGCAACTGGGATTCTAGTAACATCCAATCCGGCTACCGTAACGGATCCTTTAAGCTCCCCTTCATAGAACTGTGGAATTAAACCGTTAAGACAACGGCATAGAGTAGTCTTACCACATCCACTCCTACCAGTTATTACTACGAACTCGCCCCTCTCTATATCTAGATCTATATCTCTAAGAGTCCATTCATCAGATCCTCTATATCTAAACCATAAATCCCTGATACTAACTATATGGTGCAAAGTAGATCCTCCAAATGCTATCTAATCCTACTGTATATCTATCCCGAAGGATCTACGTACGATATAAGTTTTAGTTAGCGAATCTGCTAGATCTATGTTAAACCTTGAATCTGCGCTTGTAGTTTACGTTGAGCTTCTATAAGCTTCTCCCTAGTCCTCTCCTCCTGCTTAGATAGAACTGATATTCTCATATCTAGTAGATCCTTCTTCTCCTTAAGCTCCGCTACCATAGCGCTACGACTAACCTTTATCAATAGAGGTCCTACAGCCTTATACACTGTAGCATCATCTGGAAGCTTCTCCAACTCCTCTAAAGCCTGCTCTATACTTATAAGCTCAGCTTCCAGCTGCTGCTTCTGAGCAACTACAGCTTGAAACGTTTGTTGAAGCTGTTGAACCCTTACGAGCTGCTCCTGTACGGCTGGAGGTATCTTCTCACTACTCATAGCAATGAAAGCAGAGGCGGGGAAACCTTTATAACTTTTCTGCTGAATACTGCAGAGAAATGTTTATAGAAGTATGAGTATGCTCTAATGCTTAGAGAATCTATGAATGGAGGAGATACTCAATATGCCCGGAAGGTATAAGAGTGTAGCAGAGGTATTAGGTATAGTTAAGGATAAGAGTCAGATCCGAAAGGGGTGAAAGGAGGTTCTTCACCCCCGGAAGATATAGGTATAATAGCTCACGTCGATCATGGCAAAACTACGATGACGGATAGCCTTCTTGCTGCAGCCGGACTCCTATCGCCTACCGTAGCTGGTAAAGCATTAGCTTTAGACTATATGGAAGAGGAGCAGAAGAGGCAGATGACGATTAAAGCAGCTAATATAAGCCTATACTACGAGCTTGAAGGTAAGCCATATATCATAAACCTGATAGATACACCTGGACACATCGACTTTACAGGTAAAGTTACGAGGAGCTTGAGAGCTATAGATGGAGCTATAGTAGTCGTAGATGCAGTCGAAGGTGTTATGACTCAGACGGAAACCGTTACTAGACAAGCACTCGAGGAGAGGGTTAGACCACTACTCTACATAAATAAGATCGATAGATTGATAAACGAGCTTAAGCTAGAACCGAATGCTATCCAGGAAACTCTGATGAATATAATAAAGGATTTCAATAATCTTATCGAGATATACGCTGAGCCAGAATTTAGATCAAGCTGGAAGGTTAATCCTGCTCTAAACCAGGTTGCCTTCGGTTCTGCTAGAGATAGATGGGGGTTAACGTTAGATATAGCTATGAAGAAGGGGGTTAAGTTCTCGGATATAGTGGAAGCTTATAGAAGGGGGAGGAGTGAGGAGCTAGCTAGGGATCTACCGCTACACGAAGCTATACTGGAGATGGTTATTAGGCATATACCTAACCCGATAGATGCACAGAAGATAAGGATACCTAAGATATGGAGGGGAGATCTAGATAGCCCTGTAGGTAAGGCTATGCTTTCATGCGATGATGATGGCCCAGTCGTTATGTGTATATCGAATATAACTGTAGATCCACATGCAGGTGTAGTAGCTACTGGTAGACTATTTTCTGGAACGATAAGCGAGGGGAGCGAAGTATACCTGGTAGGAGCTAGGAGGAAGGGGCGCGTACAACAGGTATGCATATACATGGGACCTAGAAGGGAGATAGTTGGAAGCCTATCTGCAGGCAATATACCAGCACTACTAGGTCTAGATGATGCTAGGGCTGGTGAGACTATATCGAGTATACAGGATGTAGTGCCATTCGAGATGGTTAGATATGTGACGGAGCCTGTGATAACGGTAGCTATAGAGCCAAAGTATAGTAGGGATCTACCTAAGCTAGTAGATATCCTTAGAAGGCTATCCATAGAGGATCCGAATCTTGTAACGCATATAGATCAAGAGAGCGGCGAATACCTGATATCAGGTTTAGGCCAGGTCCATATAGAGATAGCGTTAACACTCATACAGAAGGCAGGTATAGAAATAATAGTGTCTAAGCCTACGATAATCTACAGAGAGACTATTAGAGGATCTGCAGGCCCGTTCATGGGTAAATCACCGAATAAGCATAATAGAGTCTTCATAAGTACGGAGCCTCTTGAACCAGAGGTTATAGATAAGATTATGAGTGGAGAGCTGCATGATGAACTCGATAGGAGGATGAAGACTAAGATCCTAAGGGATGCAGGGTGGAGTGCTGAAGATGCTAGAAATGTCTTAGCTATAGATCAACATGGATGTATACTAGTCGATAGAACGAAGGGTGTACAGTACCTGAATGAAGCTATAGACTATATAGTATCTGGATTCCTATCAGCTATGGATGATGGCCCACTCTGTAGAGAGTATGTGAGAGGTGTAAAGGTGATATTGAACCATGCAGAATTACACTCGGATCCAGCACATAGAGGACCTGCACAGATAATACCAGCTGTAAGGCAGGCTATCTACGCTGCTATGCTTTCAGCAAACCCGGCACTACTAGAGCCTATAATGCGTATAGAGGTTAAAACACCTCTAGATATGGTTGGTAACGTTATAAGGATAATAACTGGTAAACGTGGACAAGTAGTCAGTCTAACCCAGGATGCATATCTAGCTAGGATTATAGGCGAAATACCTGCTGCAGAAACATTCGATCTAGCTGAGGTTATGAGGTCTACGACTAGTGGTAAAGCATTCTGGTCTCTAAGCTTCTCGAGATGGGCTCCGGTACCAGCATCTATGCAGAAGGCTATAGTAACAGAGATAAGAACTAGGAAGGGTCTAACACCAGAACCTCCGAAGGCTGAAGATTTTATAGTGAAAGAATAGAGGGGGAACGAAATATACTGGAAGAAGCTATTTGAACATCCTGCCTATTATGTACCAGATTCTTCAGAACCCTCCTCTTTCCTTGCACCAGATGATGTATAGTAGCGGAAGTATGTTTCTTTAATCCTAGGCCAATCCATAACCTCAGATACTAGGATCCTTAGATGGGTTTTAAGAAGTTCTGCAGCCTTCTCGCTTCCAAACTGGCTTGCATTCCATGTAACAAACGGCGGATAGAATGCAGCCTCTTTGAATATAAGCTTTGAATCCTTAATATCGAATTTTACGTAGCCTAGCTCTCTTAGGTAACATACATCGTTCGGGCAGAGTATATCGATCTCCTTCATCTCCAGCTTTAAGAGTAGTAGCTTATACTCTGATGGATGATTTATGATACGCCCACATGGACATTGTACTTTAAGATTAGGTATAGCTGACAAGCTATTCCACCTTTACATAATCTTCTGGTAGAGATGAGGGATTTAAAGCTTATATCCTATCCTTCGGAGGAAAGCCTTCCTAGCCTCTCTATCCTGATCCGTCTCTATACCCTTAGATCTAAATCCATCAACTATACCTAGTATAGCTCGACCCTGATTAGTCTCAGCTACTATAACTTGTACAGGGTTAGCGGTAGCGCATAGAATCGTACATACCTCTGGAACCTTCTTAAGCTCGTTCAAAACGTTTATCGGATAAGCCTTCCTGAGATACACTATGAAGCTATGACCTACACCAAGCTTAAAAGCCTGCTCAGCGACTTTACGTTTAAGATCATCACTATTACCCTCAACTCTAACTAAACATGGACCGGAAGCTTCGCAGAATCCTACAGCGAATTCTACATCCGGTGTCGAAGATTTTACCGCTTCATATATATCCTCGACGGATTTTATGAAATGCGTTATACCTATTATAACGTTACAGCCCTCCGGTATCTCTATATCGACAACCTCCATCTTAACAGACATATACATCCCACCCTATCTACGTATTCTAACTCAACCTAGAAGTAGGGATATTACTTTTACCCTCCTATACGTTCAGCTTAGATCGATCCTATACCCCTCATCATAATCTTCCTGATCGTATACTTGAAGTAAAGAATGCTCGATAGGAGGAAGAGGAGGCTGTAAGCTAGACTTATAGGTAGGATCAAATCGAGTGGTAGTATAGTCTCTATACCTAGTATGGAGTATCTCAATAGCTCTACAGGGTAGCTGTATGGCGTGGATAAAGCTATGATTCGTAGAGGTTGAGGCATATTTGATATAGGTGTAAATCCACCTGTAGCTATAGGTAGAATCCAGCCTAGCACCTCCATAACTGGGCCGCTTACACCTACTGAAAGTATTAGACTACCCAGTACTACTGCATGAGCTAATAGAACTTGTAGAAACAATAGGATACCTACCACTAGGTATGGCGGCGAATGGATAGTCAGGATGGGGGGTAGGGAAAGTATCGAGAGAACTACGTATACGATCAGGGTCGACGCTAGTAGAAGTATAGTTGAGACAGGTATTAGGCCGATGTAGATTATGAGTATGCTTCTACCAGATGATAGGATATATTCGAGTACACCTGAAGTAGTCATACTCTGAAGTTCTGAAGCCCAATTCCACGTTGCTAGTGAATATGAGAGGAAGATTAGTATGCTTAAGAATATGTTAGCGGATAAGCATACGGTAGGCGTATCTGGTGGTTTAAACAGTACTACAGGTATCGTGAATAGTGATATCCATAAAGCTATGCTGAGTAGGGTTACTATTAATCCACGTCCTCTAACAATATCCCTAGCGATATATAGCTTAAGTATAGTTTTAATCAGCTCCCTCAGGTTTTAACACCCTCCTTCACCCTACTATATTCCCAGAATCGCATACTCCTATAGCTTAGAGGAGAGTATACAATGACTAGTATAGTAGCTACACCTATAAGCGATACTATATCTATAGCTGCCGAGCCTAGATACTGAGCTGAGAGTAGTAGATGAATTGCCTCTACTATATGAGATTGAGGTATAGCATAACAGATCATCTGCCCTATAAGCGGCATAAACCTTCTAGGATAGTATACGCCTGTAAGCATAAGTAGGATAGGCCTAACTATATTCACAATCCTCCAGATACCTCCACCTAAACCGTATACCACCCCTACGAGGATCATGACTAAAGGTATCGCTGAGGTAGAGGCTAACAGCGTCATGAGTAACACTATAGATGCTTCTATAAATCCATCATAACCGTAATAGTATATGAATACTGGTACTATACTCGTAAACCCGCTTAGGAGTACTAGTATGAGTCTAGGTATAGGTATCGCTAGATAATGCTTCAACCTAGAGGTTGGGGAGGATAACACGTATGCTATCGTCCCGGTATACTCGTCAAGGATAGGCCTCCATAGAATATCATCGATTACGCTTAACATAGACATCAGGATAAAGCCGTTCGTAACAAGATATACTGTAGGTGTTAAACAAACCTTCTCTTCGAAGAATACCGGCGAACCTATGGAGGAGCCTATTAGAAGCACGAATATCGTTAATATATATGGGTATGCTAGTATCGCTAAGAAGAGGGATCTCCTCCTCACGATATCTCCATACATAAATTTAGCCTCCACCCTAAGGATATCTACGAAGCTCACGAAGCCTTTAACCCCCCTTAGAGAGGTATAGGAAAACATCTTCTAGAGTCGGTTCCTCTATCCTGAATGAGATTATATGATAACCTTTAACGGTTAAGAGTGGTAGTATGGAGTTCAACACCTCGATAGGATCTCGAACCTTTACATCCAGTTCGAATATATCTACATCGATACGATTGATACTATATCCTAGACTATGACCGGCTAATATCTGCGATGGATCGTTACCCTTCACCGTGATCTTTAAGCTTCTAAGTTTAGGTATACGATCCTTAAGATCTGATGGTGAACCTTCAGCTACGATCGAACCACGATCTATGAATAGTATACGATCACATACGATTTCAGCTTCAAACATGTTATGAGTAGTGTATAGTATAGCTTTGCCTTCTCTAGCTAGATCCCTTACTAGACTACGTATCTTCACAGCGCTAGGAGGATCTAAGCCTAGTGTAGGCTCGTCTAGTAGGAGGATAGGTGGATCTTTAAGTAAAGCTCTAGCAAGGCCTAGACGAGCCTTCATACCTAGACTAAACTCCTCGAATAACCTATCGATCCCACCGAGCTTATCGAGTTCGAGAAGCTTAAACAGGTAACCTAGCCTAGCTTCTAGAAATCTACGATCTAAACCATATAGAATTCCGAAATACTCCAAGTTCTCCCACCCAGTTAGCTTACCGTAGAACCCCTTCTCGACGGATAGAAGTATACCTATCCTCCTACGAACCTCAGATGCTTCTCTAACAACATCGAACCCCTCTACGTAAACCTCACCCCCATCTGGTAGGAGGAGTGTAGAGATTATCTTTATCGTAGTAGTCTTACCCGCACCGTTTGGTCCTAGGAGACCGACAACCTCGCCATACCTTACAGAAAAACTTACATCCTTCAATGCTTCGATTAATTCAGGTTCAGATCTAAGTATACCTCTACGTCTTCTAGTTCGATAAGTCTTCCTAAGATTCCGAGCTTCGATAGCGTACAAAACCTACCGAGCCCTCATTATAACGATCAAAGATATGATTGGCAGGGTATCTATAAATAGGTTACTAACTCATTACAGCATAGTATTCGAGAAACGCTGACACTAAAGTTATAGATAGGGTTTGGAGATCCGAAAGATATTTAATCTAAGATCGAGTGAGAATCGTAGTAGGGGATGGGTGTAAATCTAGGCGATATAATACCTAGAAGAGTTATAGGATGGGATATGCTTAAAGGCAGGGTTCTAGCCATAGATGCTTATAACGCGTTATACCAGTTTCTAGCAACAATCCGAGGGCCTAAAGGCGAACCTCTAAAGGATAGCGAAGGTAGGGTGACAAGCCATCTATCAGGCCTACTCTATAGGACTTCTAGATTTATAGAGGCAGGCATAAAACCTGTGTATATATTCGATGGAGTACCGCCAGCTTTAAAGGAGGCTGAGATAAAGAGGAGGAGAGCTGTTAGAGAGGAGGCTATAATTAGGTATGAGGAGGCTTTGAGTAGAGGGGATTATGAAGCTGCGAGGAAGTATGCTCAAGCTTCAGCTACGCTTAAAGACTATATGGTTGATGATGCTAAGAGACTTCTCAGGCTCCTAGGTATACCATACATTGAAGCTCCATCTGAAGGTGAAGCTCAAGCAGCTTGGATGACTATAAGAGGTGATGCATGGGCTGCTGTAAGCCAGGATCATGATGCACTACTATTCGGAGCTTTAAGAGTAGTTAGGAATCTAAGCGTAGTAGGTAGAAGGAAGCTTCCAGGTAAGGATGTATACGTGGAGATCGAGCCTGAGCTTATAGTATTAGATGAGGTGTTGTCTAGCTTAAGGATAACGAGAGAACAGCTTATAGATATAGCTATACTAGTTGGGACAGACTATTATCCCGAAGGTGTTAAAGGTGTAGGTCCTAAGAAGGCTCTAGAATATATTAAAAGGTATAGCGATGCTAAGATAGTTCTCAAGATTCTAGGTGTACAAGAGATACCGATCGATGATATTAGGAGGATATTCCTAGAGCCGCAGGTATCCAGCGAGTACAAGCTTGAATGGCGGCAGCCTGATGCTAAAGGGGTAGTGGACTTCCTATGTGGTGAGAGAGATTTCAGCGAGGAGAGGGTTGTTAAAGCTGTTAACGTTATAGCAGAAGGATTGAAAACTATAGGTAGGAGTAGGACGCTTGAGGGATGGTTTCGCTAATCCTCGGAAGCCACTAGCTCGATCTTAAACTTATCCTTAGATAGCCTGTATACCCTAGCTATACCGGATACTTCAAGCTTCAATAGGAGTTTCATAAAATCATTGTGGGTAAGCTCCGATACCTTGGATAGATCTGTGTAAAGCTCCTCATCTTCAGCAGATCCTCCTCTACGCTTCAACGCTTCAACCAGCATATAGATCAGACTAGATTTAACCATGGATAAGATACCTCGATGTATATCATGTTATAGGTGTTGAGCTACGTATAATCCTACGCTTAAATCTTGAAGTAAAGCTCTGATACCATTCCTCTATCTCAGGTAGTATGGATGGCTTAACTATATCCAACGCTTTCATAAAATCATCCATAGTAACTCGCATCGTACCTGATCCTCCATCGATATGCATCCTCAAAGCGTTAAAGCCAGCCTCCCTACATAGCATCTCTAGATCAGCTCCTGAGAATCCTACGGTTAGTTTAGCAAGCTTCTCTAGATCTACATCATCAGCTAGAGGCATACCCCTAGTATGAACTCTCAGTATTTCTAGACGATCACTCTCACTTGGCGGAGGTACATATACCAGTCGATCAAACCTTCCAGGTCTTAGTAGAGCTGGATCCACTAAATCTGGGCGGTTTGTAGCACCTACGACTACGACATTCATTATATTAGTTAAGCCATCGATCTCTGTTAAGAGCTGGCTCACAACTCTCTCGGTTACACCTGAATCAGCATAATCTACACTTCTAGTTAAGCTTATGGAATCTATCTCATCGAAGAATATCACGCATGGAGCAGCCATACGTGCTTTCCTGAATATCTCTCTTATAGCTTTCTCAGATTCACCAACCCATTTACTAAATATCTCCGGACCCTTAACCCCTATGAAGTTAGCTCCACTCTCACTAGCGATAGCCTTAGCTAGCAATGTCTTACCGCAGCCGGGTGGACCATACAATAGTATACCTCTAGGAGGCTTCAACCCTAACATCTTAAATTTATCAGGATACTTAAGAGGCCACTCTATACTCTCTCTTAAAAGCTGCTTAACCTCCTGTAAACCGCCTATATCATCCCATCTAACCTCCGGTATCTCTATCTCCACCTCCCTTAAAGCTGATGGCGTAATCTCCTGGTATGCTTGTATAAAATCATCCATCCTAACCTCCATCTTCTCTAGAACCTCTACGGGGATAGTCTCCGCATCCAGATCTATCCCAGGTAGATATCTACGTAGAGCTTTCATAGCAGCTTCTCTAGCTAGAGCAGCTAGATCAGCTCCAGTATAGCCGTGCGTTATCTCAGCAAGCTTCTCTAGATCTACATCATCAGCTAGAGGCATACCCCTAGTATGTATCTGTAGTATCTCTAACCTACCCTGCTTATCAGGGATCCCTATCTCTATCTCTCTATCGAATCTTCCAGGTCTACGTAGAGCTGGATCTAGAGCGTTAGGCCTGTTGGTAGCACCTATAACGATAACGTTACCTCTACTCATTAACCCATCCATTAATGCTAGTAGCTGTGCTACAACCCTCCTCTCAACCTCCCCGGTAACCTCCTCCCTCTTAGGAGCTATGGAATCTATCTCATCGATGAATATTATAGCTGGAGCACTCTCCTCAGCCTTCTTGAATATCTCTCTAAGCCTAGCTTCGGATTCACCGTAAAACTTACTCATAACCTCAGGACCGTTAACGCTTATGAAGTATGCATCACTCTCATTAGCTACAGCCTTAGCTAGCAATGTCTTACCGCAGCCGGGTGGGCCATAGAGTAATACACCTTTAGGAGGCTCTATACCCAGCCGTTTAAATAGCTCTGGATGCTTTAATGGAAGCTCTACGAGTTCACGTATCCTTTGAATCTGCTCCTTCAACCCTCCTATATCATCGTAGGTTACGTAAGCTATCCTAGCACGCTCTGGAGCAGGCTCCTTTAGAAGCTTAATCTGCGTATCGTAGCTTATCTTAACAACGCCTTTAGGCGTAGATCTTACTACCATAAAGTTTACTGGGTTACCGAATAAGGATAGCTGGATTATATCTCCCTGAACTACAGGTAGATCTACGAGTCTATTCCTTAGAAATTCGTATAGATTCTCATCTGCAACATGCAGCTTAACGCTTAAGGGTGCGAGCGATATCGTACGAGCGATCTTAACTTTAGCCTTCCTAATAGTTACATATTCACCTATGGATACCTCGGCATTTTTACGAGTTATACCATCCATCCTTACTATAGGTTTACCTGCATCCTCAGGGTAAGCTGGCCAAGCTATAGCTGCGGTAGCTCTATTACCTATAATCTCTATAACATCGCCTATCGCTACTCCTATCTTCTCTAAGAGTAGTGAATCGATCCTAGCTTTACAACGCCCTATATCACGCTGATTACGCATCTCAGCGACTTGAAGCCTAAGTTCTCTAACAACCATATAGTAGACCCCTAACGCCTCGGTATAGAGTATATGGGTTCATCGATTAATAAAGTTTTGATCCAAGATACATGTATCCACTTAACATCGATAGACGAGTGATAGGTTCAAAGAATCTATCCCATTGAGAAGATCTATTATGAAAAATACCAGTTCTAGGAGGTGGCTATATGATCTAGAAGTTATTAAATATCGGAGTTTGAATACTGTAAAGCTAGCGTAGCGTATAGATCTGATCAGAGGGGGTAGCTTATAGCTTGAGTAGAGATTTCAAGATAGTAAAAACTATACGAGGCGATGATATAAGCTTCGATATAAGGTCTATCTGAGTATCGAGGTCTACAACTCTAAATTCACGATTCATATCGGATATGGATTCCACCATCGAGGATAGTATCGTCCACCGCATCCTATCTACAGCCTTCCTAGCGATCTTCTGTATCTTAAACTTGAAATCGAAGAAGCTCCTCCATAAGCTTTCATACTGATCTAGTATCGAATATTCATCCTCAACCGATGCTGAGCCAGCTATCGAACCTGCTATCATACCGCATGCTATACTTGAAATTATACCACCACCTGTAGTTGGTTTAGCTTGACCCGCTACATCACCTACTAGGATTACATGACCTTTCACAGTCCTATCTAACGGTCCTCCGATAGGTATAAGCCATCTACTCTTAGATATCATCCTCCAGCTGTTGAACCTTCTAGAGAGAAACGCTTCTATAAACGGTTTAAGCTGCGTAGATCTGTATGAGGCTAAGCCTACTCTACATACACCTTTATCGATCGGTATAACCCATGCGAAGAATGGAGGTGATAAACCTTGTAGTAGATGCACTTCGACGATACCCATATCTAGATTAGGTGCTACATGAACTAGGTACTGGATCGATGGGAGCATAGTAAGTTTACGTAGATTAAAACCGAGACTCCTAGCTAATACACCGGGTAAACCCTCAGCTAGTATAGCTATCCTACACTTATAGCTAGAGCCGTCTGTAGAGATATCGATTAGATTACCATCCGCGTAGTTTAGACTTCTGACTCTACTCCTCAGTATCAGCTTCACACCGTAGGAGGATGCTCTATCCGCTAGGAATCTATCGAATGCAGCTCTATCTAAGACTAATTGGGGTATACTACTCCTTATCGAGAATACGTAGCGTAGGGATAGGTATACATCTACCGTATCGAAACTCGATAGGATTGTCTTCTCAGATCCTCCTAGATTTAGGTATCTAATCATTCTAGAACTAACTACACCTGCACAATGCCATGGTAGACCTATACTTCCATGCTCTTCGAAAAGAATTGTATCTGCATTAAATCTGGATGCAGAGGTAGCTGCAGATAAGCCTGCAGGTCCGCCTCCAATTACAGCTACATCGTATATCTTCATCAATTTTTGAGGTTAAGCAGGTTTTTCACCGCATAACTCTAGCAGCCTATTCCAGCGTTCATCGATTATCCGCTTAATCTCCTCTAATTCATCCTTGAACTCCGGTCTAAACAAGTGTTCGAACCTCCTCTGAAGCTTAAGGTATTCCTCAACCGGTGTAGGCTTAGCTACTTTAACATTAAGCTTGTAACGTCCATCTATGACCTCATATATCGGGAATACCCTCGTCTGAACGGCTAATCTAGCTAGTTTAATCGTATTCGAGGGTTCGCTACCCCATCCTAATGGGCATGGAGCTAGGACGTGTATTACAGCAGGCCCATCTACTTCTATAGCCTTCCTAACCTTAGCTATATAGTCACCTGGATAGGCTATAGAAGCTGTAGCTGCATACGGTATTCCATGAGCTACAGCTATACCTATAAGATCCTTCTTAACCTCCCTCTTACCAGGTATAACCCTACCGGCAGGCGATGTAGTAGTAGAAGCCCCCCTTGGAGTAGCCCCAGATCTCTGTATACCAGTATTCATGTATGCTTCGTTATCGTAGCATAGGTATACGAAGTCGTGGCCCCTCTCTAGAGCACCCGATAGGGCTTGTATACCTATATCGAACGTACCGCCATCACCTGCTATAGCTATGACATCTATATCCTTATCTAAGATATCCTTCTTCCTCAACGCTTTCACAGCTTCGACGATGCCTGAAGCTACGGCTGCAGCATTCTCGAATAGTATGTGAGCCCAGGGGATTCTCCAAGCTGTCTGCGGGTATATCGTCGTAGATACCTCGACACATCCTGTAGCTTGAGCTACAACCGTAGGTCCTCTAATAGCTTTTAAAGCTAGTCTTATAGCTAAAGCCGATCCGCAGCCTGCACATAGACGGTGACCTGGACTTAGATACTCTTCCCTAGTTATAGCTTTTATGGGTATGGACATATCTATTCTCTCACCCCTATGAATTGTATAGGCTTATCTATAACACCTGTTTCGCATGCTTTCAACGCATACTCGATTATATACTCTGCTTCTGAAACCTTCAAATCTCTACCACCTAACCCGTAGACGAAGTTTACGAGCTTAGTATCCAAACCCTCTAAGATGATAGTTGAAGCTATAGTAGAAGCTAGCGGGTTGAGCGGGGCTCCAAAGGCTATGGATCTATCCATAACAGCTACGACCTTAACATCCTCTAGGATAGCCCTGATATCCTTAGATGGAAACGGTCTGAATAATCTCGGAAATACTACTTTAACCCTACCACCATATCTATATGCTATACTTCTCATCAACCCTACTGTGCTACCTAAAACCATTACAGCTACATCAGCGTAGTCGCTACCCCATACTTCGACCGGGCTATATGCTCTACCTGTCAGATCTCTAAATGCTTTAACCGTATCTAGGAAGACCCTGTAGGCATTATCCATAGCTTCAACTTGCTGTCTCTTAACCTCATAGTAGTAGTCTGGTAGGGTTAGAGCACCTACGGTTATAGGTTTATCAGGGTTAAGCCAGTAGACCGGGTTACGTTTAGGTCCTACAAAGCTTAAAGCCTCCTCATCTGTTAGCGATACGAAATTCTCTACGCAGTGGGATATAGTGAAACCATCTAGATTCACGGCGACTGGTAATAGTACATCTGGATGCTCAGCTATCCTGAAAGCTTGTATAGTAAAATCGTATGCTTCTTGAACGTTTTCCGTGAATATCTGGATCCATCCGCAATCCCTGGAACCCATCATATCAGAGTGGTCGCAGTGTATATTTATCGGAGCTGATAAAGCTCTGTTAACTACAACCATAACTATAGGACATCTAAGACCTGAAGCTGCGTATAGAGCTTCATGCATTAAGGCTAACCCCTGGCTCGATGTAGCTGTGAAGACTCTAGCACCCATAAGGCTTGCACCTATACAAGCAGACATAGCTGAATGCTCAGATTCGACGCATATGAAGCTTGTATCTACAAGCCCATCAGCTACATACCTGCTGAACGCTTCTACTATAATGGTCTGAGGCGTTATAGGGTATGCTGCGACGATATCTACACCACATTGTTTAACAGCGTATGCTACAACTTCATTACCATTCATAGCTAGTACTCGTCCAGCAATCCATGCAGCCATCTACCTCACCTCTTCAACCATAGATATAGCCTTGACGGGGCATTCAGATGCACATATACCACATCCTTTACAATGATAGTAATCTACCTCTACACTATCATCATCCCTCCTCACTATAGCTGGTTCAGGACAATAGATCCAGCATAGCAGACACTTTATACACTTCGAACAGTCTATGATTGGTCTGAATAACCTCCAATCCCCAGTTCTATACTCAGCCGCAGATCCGGGTTCTAGTAGTATACCTCCTATAGGTATTTCACGCCACCCCTTAAGCTTCAACACCCTTCACCTCTGTGAAGCTTCTATCCAATACCTTCAAGTTCATATCCAAAACCCTACCCGTAAACCTTTCAGATAGAACTCTAACTAGCGATTCACGTGAAACTACACCGGTAATCTTAGTTACAGCAGCCATGACAGCCATATTCACAGCTCTACCTGAACCCATAACATCCAAGCATATACCTGTAGCATCTACCGTATACACTCTAGCTACCCCAAGCTTCACAGCAAGCTGTCTAGGATCCTCTCTACTATTAACGACGACTATACCATCTGGCTTCAACCCCTCTACTACATCTACTAAACCTATTATCGTAGGATCTAGTACTGCGACAACATCGGGTGACTCTATCGGTCCATGGATAGTTATCGGTGTATCAGATATCCTACAATACCCTACGATGGGGGCACCTATACGTTCAGGACCGAACTGTGGGAATGCTTGTACATACTTCCCTTCGATTATAGCTGAAGATGCTAGAATCCTTATAGCAGTTATTATACCCTGCCCAGCTCTACCATGCCATCTGAATTCAAGCATAGAGTACTCCTCCCTCTGAGAGACTTACGTAATCTAAGGTGTAAGCTCCTAGGATATAAACAGGTTATTCGTATGTATACCTAGAATAGATTGTGGATAAGTGGGGAGAGAATAAAAACTGTAGATGGGGTATTTAGAGTTTGAGAATTAGGTTATGATTTAGAGAGTGGATGATAGCGGAGCTAATCTAACTCTGGCTTAGGCTTTTCCTCTTCTCCTTCCTCTTCCTTCTTCTCCTTCTTACCCTCTTCCTTAAGCTTACCAGCGGCTATGACATCGTCGATCCTCAGTATCGAGGTAGCTGCTTCTACAGCTGATTTAAGTACCTGCTCTTTAACAGCGAGAGGCTCACATACCTCTAACGCCTTCATATCGCCTATACCACCCTTAATCACATCGACCCCATCCCATATCTGTCCCTTCTCATGCCTAGCTCTAAGCTCGACTATAATATCTATAGCATCTAAACCAGAGTTCTCTGCTAGAGCTGATGGAATAACCTCTAAAGCTTCAGCAAACTTCAAGACTGCGAGCTGCTCCCTACCAGAGAGCTTCTCAGCCCACTTCCTAACCTTTAATGAAACCTCCATCTCGGGTGCTCCACCACCGAATACTAGGTATGGATACTCTACGATATCCTTAACAACGCATAGAGCATCGTGGATAGAGCGTTCAGCTTCCTCAACAACCTTATCTGCTCCACCCCTTATCAATATCGATACAGCTCTCGGGTTAACACAGCCCTCTACGAATACCCATCTATCCTCTCCTATCTTCCTCTCTTCTACTAGTTCTGCTGTTCCTAGATCCTCTGTTCTTAGATCTTCTATGTTTGTTACTATTCTTGCTCCTGTAGCTCTCGAAAGCTTCTGCATATCTGATTCCTTAACCCTTCTTACTGCTAGTATACCCTTCTTAGCTAGGAAGTATTGAGCCATATCATCTATACCCTTCTGACAGAATACTACGTTAGCACCTGTAGCAGCAATCTTATCAACCATATCCTTAAGCATCCTAGCCTCCTCATCTAGGAAAGCCTTCATCTGCTCAGGAGTCTCTATATTGATCTTAGCATCGAACTCCGTCTTCTCTATCTCTAAGGGGCAGTTTAGTAACGCTATCCTAGCATTCCTAACAAGCTTAGGCATACCTGCATGTACAACCTCCTTATCCAATACAACACCCTTGATAAGCTGGGTATCGAATATGGTACCGCCAGCCTTCTTCTCAACCTTGATATCATCTAGATCGACTACATATCTATCCCCGATCTTCCTAGCAACTTGTAGTATAGCATCCACGACTAGTTTAGCTAGATACTCCCTACCCTCCTTAACTGCTTTAGTACCCATAGCAGTCATAGCAACCTTTATCAACGTATCTCTATCTAGAGGATCAACTTTCACAGCTATCGATCTTAGAACGCTTAAAGCTTCATCGAGAGCCCTCTTATAGCCGTCGACTATTATAGATGGATGCACGTTAAGCTCTATTAATTCGAGAGCTTTACCTAAAAGCTCACCAGCTAGTACGACTACGCTAGTCGTACCATCACCTACTTCGCTATCGGTAGCTTTAGCTATCTCCACCATCATCTTAGCAGCCGGATGCTGAACATCCATCTCCTTTAGTATCGTAGCACCATCGTTTGTTATCGTAACATCTCCTAGAGTATCGACGAGCATCTTATCCATACCAGCTGGTCCAAGCGATGTTTTAACCATCTCGGCTACGATCCTAGCTGCTGTTATATTATTTACCTGCGCATCCCTACCCCTAACCCTAGAGGTACCCTCCTTAAGTATTAGTATAGGCTGCCCACTCTCGGTTACAGCAGGTATAACTTCGGCGGTCATAGCTATTATCAAAGTTGAGGAGATAGTTAGCCTAGATATAAACGTTTCATGGAGAACATATAGAGGGGTAGATTATTATAGCATAGCTATCGAGTCTTCTGGATTCTACGCTTAACCCCCCTACGCTGCTCGATAGGAGGCTCGAAGGTTATACGTAGCGATGTACCGTAGAGCTTTTCCACGATAGAGTGCAGGATCTTCTCGGAGATTGGTAGGTTACGCTTACTGCCACTAACTATGATGTGGAGTTCACGTGTACCATCAGGTATCCAGAGAGTATTCATAGCGACTATCCTTAACGGGCTTAGGAGATCCTCTATAAGCATTCTAGGATCGCTCTGATTCTCGAGTATGATAGCAGGTTTACCAAGCTTATCTGATACTACTCTACGTAACTCGCCTAGTATAGGATTCAACCTAGCTAGATCGCCCTGCCCGAATACTATGATCGTATGCTCTCCGGTATCTACCGCTCTTATGAATGAAGCCTTCTGTAATTGCGGAAACTTAGATTCTACATTCACTAGTAGTTTAGCTACCTCTATATCTAGCTCGGATATCTCCCCGCTGCGAAGTTTAGCCTCACATCTAGGACAAAGTATACCTGATTTAAGATCGAAATAGCATACCGGGGTGTATACCAACTTATCCTCTGAAAACATGTATTGGAGTAGTAGATAAGCGTTTCTCAACTATTAGGAAACCCTAATATATATCTGTAGGGGAATCAAATATTGATCTAATATGGCTTTCCAGTATCTCACTGGAGCTACGGCAGTAGGTATAGTAGCTAGGGATGGTGTTGTACTAGCTTCAGAGAAGCGGCTTAGCTATGGAGGATACATATTGAGTCGTAGAGCTAAGAAGGTCTTCCGTATAGCTGAACGTATAGGGTTTGCGTGTGCTGGATTGGTATCAGATATGCAATCCATAGCCGATCTTATAAGAGCTGAGGTTAAGATACTAGAGCTTGAACTCGGTAGATCCGCTACTGTTAGATCTGCTGCTAAGCTTACATCGAATATACTTATCTATCATAGGATGTACCCGCTTCTAACAGAGATAATCGTAGGCGGATATGATCGGGAGGAGGGGTATAGCCTCTATGTACTAGATCCTCTTGGAGTAGTCTTACCAGATAACTATACAGCTCTAGGAACAGGGGCTGAGGTAGCTATAGGTGTTATAGAATCTGGCTATACTAGGGATATCAGTTTAGTAGATGCTAGAGAGTTAGCTATCAGGAGTGTTAAGACTGCTTCTATGCGTGATGCTACTAGCGGCGATGGTGTTGACCTACTACTCATATCGGAGAATGATGTTAGAGAGGAGTTTATACCCTTATTCTAGATTCATATTGATGGGATGATAGTAATCGGGCTTGATCTAGCTGGATCTCCTAGAAGACCTACAGGTTTATCTAAGCTATACTATCCATCTCTAGACGTTTATACATCCATAGTCTACACTGATGATGAGATATTGAAGGTTATAGCCGAATGTAAGCCTAGAGTTGTAGCTATCGATGCACCTCTAGGCTTACCTAGAGGTAGAGGTAGCATAGAGGATAGCGGCCCGCATTTAAGGTTATGTGATATAATGCTTAGGAGAGCTGGTATAAGATTTCTACCAGTAACGCTTGGAGCTATGCGTATGCTAACCGAGAGGGGTATGCGGCTTAAGCCTATAATCGAGGGTTTTGGATTCGAGGTTATAGAAGTCTATCCTGGTGGCGCACAGGATATCTTAGGCCTACCTAGAGCTAAGAAGGATAGGTATCGTCTTAGGTATGGTCTAGAAAAGCTAGGTCTTAGAATTCATAGCCCAGATCCGACGGTTCACGAACTCGATGCTATCACCGCAGCCTATACAGGTTTAATGTATGTGAGAGGTGAATGTACGATTCTAGGAGATCCGGATGAGTCTACCATAGTTATGCCTAAGCCTCCAGTATAGTCTAGAGTGTTACCCTATATGCCGAGCATATTCCCTGGTTTAGGCTCCTCAACCCTATCTGTTCTAGCTAGATTCTTCATACGCTCTACACCTTTGAATTCATCTATAAGCTTAGCTACGGCTTCAGGTACTAGACTCCTCCAATCACCATCTTCGAGTATACGTCTCCTAACCTCTGTAGCACTATAGATCTCCCTATCGAAGAATGGTATATCCTCTACTGTGAAACCCTCCTCTTCGAATAATCTACGAGTTAGAGGCTCGTTAGAGTATACTACATGGAATCTAGGGGATAGCGAGACTACTAGTCTAACCCATAGACTATGTACGTGTATATCTGGTATGGTTACCGTTATTATCCTCGATAGATCTATACCATCATCTATCAGCGATGCTCTTATCATTTCAAGTCGTTCACCAGCTGTGAATGGATTCTGAAGTGTATGACTATACTGTGCACTACCTATAGCTATTATCAGCTCATCGACTCTATCGAGTATCCACCGTATAGCTCTAAGATGGCCTATATGGAGTGGTTGGAATCTACCTACGAATAATCCTCTATGAGTCATTAGATAGATTGATGCTTATAGTCTAGGAGTAAAAAGGTTTCATTCGGATAATTATGCTGATCTACTTAAGTGGTACGTACATAGATCCTCTACTAGCACCTACACCCGGTGCTCCATGCTTAACAGGTTTGTTGGTAGGTACGAATTCACCTAGATAGTGCCCTATCATCTTCTCGGTTATAGTTACCGGGACGAATTTATGTCCATCGTATACGTGTATTGTTAGACCGACCATCTTAGGTAGGATCACCATATCCCTACAATGAGTTTTTATAGGCTTAGTATACTTACCCTTAATAGCTAGGTTTATCCTCTCCAGAAGCTTCACCTGCTCGGGTTTTAGACCTCGTGTAAGACTACGCCTCTGTCTAGATGGTAGAAGCTTGATAAATTCGTCGCTAGACATTTCTCTAATCTGACTCCACGTATACCCTCTGTAGACGAATTCACGAGACATAGCTTAACGCTAAAGCCATCTAGAGTGGGAGCTAGATATAAGGGTTTCCTCACCTACTTCTTACCAGTCCTTTTAGCAGCTATATGACCGACCTTAGCTCCTGGTGGTAGATTCCTAGATACGGTAGTCGGATGGCCCTCGCTTTGATGCCTCCCCCCACCATGCGGATGGTGGACTGCAGCCATAGCTACACCCCTAACTATAGGCCACTTCCTACCCTTAGCCCTCATCAACTTCATCTTAACACCAGCTTTAAGGAACGGCTTCTCTATACGTCCACCACCAGCTACTACACCTATCGTCGCTCTACACTCCTCTGGTATAACAGCCATCTTACCCGACGGTAGCTGTAGGGTTACGTATCCGCCTGCATGGCTTAGGATTGTAGCATAGGCTCCAGATGATCTAGCTAGATTACCCCCAGATCCTGGTCTACACTCTATGTTACATACGATAGATCCGTCTGGGATATCTCTCAGAGGGGCTATCGAACCTATAGTTAACCCTCCGCCTCCTACGTATATTATATCGCCTACCTTAAGCGATTCGACAGCTACGTTGTAGAATACCCGACCATCCTCAAGCTTTATTTTAGCTATCGGAGCACCACGCCCAGGTTCGTGTAGAAGCTCCTCTACCAAGCCTTTCATAGGCTTATCTAGCTGAGGATATCTAACGGGGGCTATCCTCTTATGAGTGGGAGCCTTCCACGGCGGAGACCCCCTACCTATCTTCTGAGCTCGTATACGTCTACCCATACCGCTAGCCTCCTATATCATACCGAGTCTTATAGCTAGATCTGAAGCAGAGTATCCCTCAGCGAGTCTAACATACGCTTTCTTATATCCTTTATGCGTTATAATGGTACGTACATCCTCCACCTTCACGCTGTATAGTATTTCGACAGCTTTCCTAATATCCATTTTAGATGCGTTCATACCTACAGCGAATGTTATAGTATTCTCCCTCTCTACTAGAGTCATAGCTTTCTCAGATGTTATAGGGTATAGGATTATACGTCTAGCTTTAAGCTGCTCATCTATACTAGGCATAGGCTGTATACACCTCCCCTACTATCTCATCGAGCTTCTTGAAGGCTGAAAGGCTCCATAGAGTTAATCTACCAGGATATCCTCCTGGAGCTAGATGCTCAGGGTTTAAGCTTCTAAGCTCTACTACATCCACGCCTGGTATATTACGCATAGCTAGACCCACACCTCTATCCTCGTATACGACTATAAGCGGACCCCTACCTACACGTTTAACCCTACCCCTACGTCTAGGTTTACCACTTCTAGCTCTAGAACCTTCGTAGACTCTCTCTACATCGCTCCATAAGCCGAGTTTCTTCAACACATCCTTCGCAGCCTTAGTAGAGTTTACAGTCTCTATATCATCCACGACTACTAATGGTATATACTTAACACCTTCGATCCTATGACCACGTTTAGCTACTAGTTCAGGTATACCTGTAGAGGATATCGCGGATAGGAGAGCTAGATGCCTCTCCTTCTTATTAACCCTCTTATATATTACCTTCATAGAGGTGGGTGCATGCGCGGATCTACCTTTAACAGCCATGGTTACGAATGCAGCTCTATAGCTACCCTTAATCCTAGGAACTCTAGCTAAACCGTAGCCTGTACCTAGAGATTCTGCGGATGTACGTTTACCAGCCATCGGATCCCTACCCTGCTTCTGCTTTCTATGCGTCTGTAGTATATCTACAACCCTCCTTATCAAGAATTTATGGATTGGATAGGAGAATACCTTAGGCTTCTCTATAGAATCTACTTGAACACCATCTAAGTTGAATACAGGTATAGATTCGATAGTCAACGCTATCAACCCCTATAGATGTACGTTATCTTCGGAGGCTCAGCCGGCACTATGCTTGGAGGTCTAGCTGGATATCTTAAAAATACTAGACGCTTCCTAGGACCAGGTATACTACCCTTAAGTAGCACGTATTCTGTGGATACTATACCGAAGCCTGTGATACCTCCTGGGGGTGTTACTAAGCTTCCATCGCTGCTTATCATGAGTATACGCTTATTATACTCGCATCTAAGATGGAATCCAAGCTGACCCGGTCTAGGTACTGTATACATAACCCTAGCTGGAGTCCACGGGCCGAGTGTACCTACACCTCTAACACCCTCCCTAGTCTTATGGTGTAGCCTATGTACATGCCAACGTTTAACCTCGCCTTGGAACCCCTTACCCTTAGTAACAGCGGATACATCTACATACTGCCCAGGCTTGAATACATCGCTAACCCTAACCTCTCCACCGAGTATCGATAGAGCGTAATCTATCCTCTCAGCTATATCTCCACCACCCACCCTAACCTCTACGAGATCCAGCTTCTTCTTAGATAAGCCAGCAAGCTTAGGTGAAGCACCTAGTATAACTCTAACATCGCCTGCGAAGCTTCTAGCCTCCTCGAATTCCTTAAGCTTAGCTTGGAAATCGTATTCTTTAGGTATATTGAAGTTACGCCATACATCCCTAAGTATATTCGGATGCCAAACCTCTGTTAGGGATTTAAATCCATCTACCGTATCAGCGTATAATCTCACAGCCATAACCCTAGCTGGTGGTGTAACTACTATCGTAGCTGGGTGGGCAACCTCCCTACCCTTATATACGGTTGGCTCATCCTCTACCATATATACATGTGTCATACCGGCTTTATAGCCTGGGAAGCCTAGTAGGGAGGGTTTAGCTAGAAGTGGATCAGGCCAATACTTTATACTAGGCTTAATAGATTCAGCTCTACCCTTAGGTATGAATGCTAAGCTACCACGCCTAGGAGCCCTCTTCTTTCTTCGACCCATCCTCCTTCCTACCCTTCGCCTAGTTAGACGGCTAACCCTAGATATAAAGGTTAGTCGATGACTCTAGCTAGACTCTATACATCCTAGATGATATGATATTCATTATAGCTAGGGTTGCGTATACAGCCTCCTCCGTCCTAACAGTATAGGATCCCTGTTCAGGTATAGTATTAACGATATAGTCTACATAATCTCGGAGTTTAAATCCTTGCCTACCAGCTATCTCTCTCAACCCTTCTCTAGGAGATCCGAATACTATAGCGAGGTTTCTAATCGATGTAAGCTTAGATGATAACTCATCTAGAAGCTGCTCGATCGGATCCCCATACCTGGATGTAGCTATAACTAAACCGCTACTACGATAATCTTCTAGTATATCCTTTAACGGCTTATCAGGTGTCGATACGTGGAAGCTCCAGTAGAATCTAAGTTTAGATGGATCTACAAGCTTACAGTAGACTTCTCCTTTATCCACTACTATCCTAACGGTAACTCTAGATCCACGTGGAGGAGATGATCCTATAAGCTTTATAGGCTTATCTAGCCCCGCATCTACGTAGCATTCAGCTCCGCTACGCTCTACGATAGCTTCCCTAACTTCGCCTGATACAACTTCATCTATCCTTTTAGGAGGTGTATGACTCGGTAGCCTTAAAGGTGGTAGTATACCCGCATATCTAAGCTCTGGTTTCAACCCTATAAGCTTGCGTTTAAGATGTGGTGGCGTCTCCATATATCTTAGGATAGATGCTATAAGGTTTACTGAGCTAGATTGATCCATAACACCATATAGATCCCTGTATATGCATACCTCATCAACTCTGAATACGGCTGCAGCTCTACCTATCAATCCTACAGTAAGGGTTTTATCTCGTAGATGACTCTCCTCATCTACGAGGCTTCCAGGTATAAGTATGGATAGATGGAAGCTCCTCCTCTCAGGCTTGAAGCTGCTCCATTCACTCACATCTAACCCTATAGTTGTGGGAGGGGTAGATAAATAGTAGATGGAGGCTAGTTAATTTATCTATTATATCGAGGCTACTCTTCGACTATTATCGCTGATACAGGGCATTGATCAGCTACACTTCTACAATCGCATCCATCACATCCGTTCGGGTTCACTACTTCAGATTTACCCTCAGCCGTTAATCTAAATACTTCTGGACATAGCGATTCGCATAGACCGCAGCCTATACATAGATCTTGATCTACTCTAACTTTAACCATCCTATACCACCTTACAAGCTATATAGATGATCGCATCTGTAGAGGATATAAGTTCATATATCATATCTTACATATACTTCTCAAGATATCAGCCTCTCTATCCCTAAGTCTAAATCCGTGGAGGTATCTACCCCTAGCCTTTCTAGGTATAATACCTAGCTCTACTAGTTTAACCCATGGTATAGGATCGATAAACCTTACCAGCTTTGATCGATCGAATCTTATAAGCCAACTCCATGGATGCTCCTGAAATCTCGAAGCTATATCCTCTGGTAGATCCCCTCTTCTATAGAAGGATTCTACCACACTGTATCCTATTAGGGCGTCGCCTAGATCTTCGATCTTGGAGAAGAATATTATGGTATCACCTGGTTTAAATAATCTCCTAACAGACCCATAGTATACACCCTCCCTATACAGGTTATCAACCCATTCAGGTTTAGCTACTCTTAGAGCGTATATCGTCAAGACTATCGATTGAGGGGGATGAATCTATGGATATAAGGTTTACGGCTGGTATACGTATAATTCCATAGTCTACAGATGCTGCGAGTAATAACGCCAAATTTTAAATCTCGTAATACTATTAGGTTATCGAGTCTATCTAGCCTGGGGGTTTAATGATCTTTGCCTGATAGAAAGATGCTTGCAGCTAGGGTTGATCTAGCTGATAGACTTAAGGTTCTAGCTGAGAGTAGGGGTGTAACCGTCTACGCTATGCTTAACGATATACTCGAATCTATATTAGAAGTTGAGGAGGGGGGTCTTAACATTAAGCGTCTACTAGATGAGTATAGGGCTATGGATTATGGTAGGAGATCCGGGTTTACAACCATACCTGAGAATCTACTCTACGAGCTTGTAGATCTATGCTTTGAATCAGGATACTCTGATAAGCTTAGGAAGAGCTGGTTTGAAACAGGTTTATGGCTATCTAAGTATCTATCGGTATCATCTAGTATAGATGAATCTATACATATACTATCGAGGCTTATGTGGAATATATCGGAATTTAGATTCGAGAGGAGGGGTGGGGAGGCTATACTATTATGCTTTAGCTCTAGGTTCACTCTAAACTATAGTTTTCTATTCGAATCCCTTCTTAAAGGTGTTCTTGTAGGCCTAGGCTTCGATGTATTGGATTCTGAGGTTGATAAAGGATTTATAAGGATAAGGATCGAGGTTAAAGGATAGTTGAGCTATGCCTTCACGCTCTCAGGGTAGGAAGCTTATATTCGTACAGGCAGATATAGTCGATAAGCTTATGGAGATATCTAATAGGGAGGGTAGAACACTATCATCGTTCATATCAGATATACTATCGGATGTCGTTAGGATATATGGTGATGGTGGATCTATAAAGGATGCTGTTAGATCGTATATGGTAGCTTCTATGCATAGAAGTGCGGGTATAATGCTCATACCTGTGAATCTGATGAATACGATACTATCTAGGGTGGATAGAGAGGGTTTAGATGAAATCTATCGTAATGCATACGAATCTGGATACTGGTATGGTAGATATATCTCGGTTAAATTCGATAATCCGATAGAAGCTCTTAGAATCCTAGTCTCATCTACACTACTAGCACCTACAGATATCTCTGTAGAGGGGGGTGGGGAGGCTATACTATTCAGATTTATAGCATCAAACCTCTCATCGGAATCTACGAAACTATTATTATCGATATTCGAGGGGGTTATGTCTGCGCTAGGATATAAGACTGAGAGAGCGGAGTATACTAGGGGTATAGTTATAGCGAGTTTTAGGAAAACGGTAGCCTAGCCTATAACTAGATACCTTCTAAGAAGGGATGGAAATAAAGGGGGTGGGGGTTCGGTAGCCCTACCCGATACTTCTAGCCTGCTATCTTCTTACGTAGCTGTAGTAGCGATACTATAGAGCATATAGCTGCTACTAGCGATAAAACTACAGCTATCCATACAGCCATTGTTACAGTGCTTATAGCTCCAGGTACACCTGCAAGATCAGCAACCCTAGCCTTTATATCACCTACATCTGTTCTTACCGTAGCTACGTTACCATCTATAGTCGTAACCCTACCTGTTAATGTATCTATCTTAGTGTTAACGGTAGCTACACCATCCTTTATACTCATTACTACAGGTTCTATAGTCTCTAGGTTTGTGAGTATCTCTCCTATATTGGTCGATATACGAGCTACATCACCTCTCACAGCCTCTATCTTAGGTGATAGAGCATCTATGGATGCCTTAATGGTACCTACATCCGTCTTTATGGTAGCTATACCACCGCTTATATCGGTTAACGTACCGCCCATCTCCTTAACCAGGCTTCTTAAAGTTGAGACATCAGCTTTGATAGTACCAGTATCGGTGACTAGCGTAGCTACGTTTTTATCCACAGACCTTAATAGAACGTTCATAGTACTGACAAGCTCAGCTAGAGCATCAACCTTATCTACCAAGATAGTAAACTCTTTGAAAGCATTAACAACCTTAACGGTATCCGAGACTGATGTCGTTTTAACCGTTTTGAATAGGGCTGGATCTGTAGAGTTACGGTAGCCTCCACCTTCGAGTATAAGCTTGAAGACATAGGCTCCAGGCTCTGTGAACGGTATTACGAATCCAGGCTTAACTGTATACTTATACTTACCTAAAGCTACCGAGATTAATGTACCATTCTCATTAGTCCTCCATCTCGTATCATAAGTTTCAGTCATGTTATAGAGGAAGCCTATATGACCAGCAAGGGTGCGCATAGCATCTGTATCGTTAACTAGTATCTCCCATGCCTTAGCAGCATCGGCGACGTCATTTATAGGCCCTGGTAGACCTGTAGCTATAACCTTTGTTAAAGCTGAGCCTACAACCGGGTCTGGTGTGAGTATCATTCCAGGTATTACTTCAAAAGTAGTTTTCATCTCTAGGCCTTTAGCATCCCTAGCTATTATATAGTAGATTCCCTTAATCGTCGTCGGGAATACTACTGTAGTGGCAAAGTTTCCTTCAGCATCTGTAGGTACGTTCATCGCTAATAGTATCTTCTTACCTACTAGAGCTGGGTATGGTAGCCAATCTACCGTTATGTTAACCTTAGAGTTTGGTGTAAAGTGTGTAGCCGATATCGATATAACGGTGCCTAGACTCTTACCTGAAACAGGATCCTTGTATACGCTAGCGGTTATAAGCCAGTTTCCATCTTTAAGCTTCTCGCATTTAGTATTCTCTATCGGTGGTACTGTACCTTTACTAGGCGATATCACTAAGCCTGATATGTAGAAGTATGTTTCACCTTCACCAACGTTGTAGCCTATATCCCTAGCCTTTACAAGAACCCTGTAGCGTCCAGCTGGATAGCCTGTCGAATCCCATTCACACCACCACATCCTAGTACCTGAATCATACGTCATAGGTATTTCAGCAACCAGGTAACCTGTCTCATTGTATATGTAAGCTCTAACAGACCCGGAAGTCATTACTACACCTGATTCTAGGTATGTTACCTTAGCACCTATGTATACTATAGATCCAGGTGTGAACGCTACCCTCTCCTTCGTAGGATCTTTAGCTGAATAAGTTTTAACTTCGACTCTAAGCGCTGTTATACCTACGGCGAATACAGGCGATAATACATCCTTCTCAGGACCAGTGTTACGTACAGTACATGTCGTGACGACATCTTTCAAAGCATCTGCAGGTATTAGGAATCTATAATCTCCGAGAGGTGCATCAGCAGGTACGAACCATGTCACGTTATATCTTCCAACTTCAACCTCTACCAGGTAGGCTGATCCTACAGTAGCATTGGTCGTAGCGTTGACAACATAGACAGTGCATAGAGGTATGTAGAGCTTAGCAGGTGAGCCGTCACCCTTATACTTAACCTTTATTAGCCATGATACCCATGAAGCTCTCGGAACGGATGCAGGTGGAGCAACCTCCGTCTCGACGACGAGTATAGCAGCTTTAACAGTAATCGTATTGGTGTCGCCGCCACTATTACCGTAGACATCTTCAGCAGTAGCTTCTACAGTCCATATTCCGGTGGAGTTATCCTTCTGTATTTTGAAGCTTCCAACCCAAGTCTTACTTATAGGACTATAGCTTAACGAGATAGTCTTAGGCTCATCGTATGGCGGCTCGGCGCTAGGCGTACATACCGGTGGTGTGAAGGTGACGGTAACTTCACCTGAGGTTACGGGTACGAGATCCTGGTATAGGACTTCGACCTCGACAGGTACTGTATCTGTCCTCCTCCATTTGCTACCCTCTTCAGGTTTTAGTATATCGACTATCAGCTCATCTGTTATAGTGAATTCAAGTTCTTTTTCAGGATCACCTGTAGATATTACTTTAGGTAGGAAGAGATAGTCTACGAGTTCTACTACATATGTTCCTTTAGCTATATCAGTAGTTATTATATAGGATGTATTGGAGAATGTTCCATACTTTACACAAACTACACCACTTACAGGGGATTTAGCTGGATCCTCACCGAATAGCTCATCCGTTATTGTTTCATCCTTGTCGTATATTGTGAAGTTTACCTTTGTACCTGGTTTAAATCCTCCACCCCATATCTGCAGTATCCTACCGTAGTTTAGTATCCTAGAGTTTATAGCCCATACACCGAAGTTACACCACGTTACGATCGACCTGGTTTCTCCTACTACCTTGTATAATGTAGCGTTCCATGTACCAGCTATATCCTCTGGACGTGAATCCATGGTTGGTGGTATAGTGAATTTTATCGTAGCTTCATATACACCGTAGACTTCTTTAACATAGTTTAAGCCTGCAGGTCCATGATGCTTGAATACTGCTAACTCGTATCTTGTTTCAGGATCTAACCCCGTTAGTGTTACTGTTACGTTTACGTATCCTATTGCGTTATCCTTCCATTTTATAGCATACAGAGGTCTATCTGTTTCCATAGATTCGGCGGCTACGAGTTTTACAGCTATGTTTGGTAGTATGGATAGTACTATTAGGGTTAGTAGGGCTACCGATAGTTTAGAGCATGTACTTTTATTCATAGTTTTATTCACCGTTTCTCCTACCCGAATCTAACCCTATCTAGGCTAGTTATTTTAAGATTACGTATACAAGATGTATGAAACGTATACAGGCGGCTGTGTATCCATATCAATGTTTCAGTTGAATTATGTATGGGTTGATATATGTATCTGATCTACTATCCTACATAAACCTATGTTATACTCTATAGTATTGGATAGATGCTTCAGTCCTCTAACAGTATATTCTTCTATGTGATTCTAGGGTTTTACGATACTACTTCTGTATCATCTACTCGTTTCGAGATGTCTTCCACCCACTTCTTCTAGTATTCTTCTAGCTGCTTCTCTAACCGCTCCTCTACTATCCAGCTTTGGCTTCCATCCCAGTTTCCTAACCTTATCTATCTTTAAAGCTATATGTTTAACATCTCCAAGCCATCCTATACCGTGTAGTATTGGTTTGTATATGTACTCTACGTTTTCCAGCTTCATAACCTCTACTATTATATCCGCTATCTCCCTCACATTTATCCAATCCCCGCTTCCTACATTGTATACATCGAATCCTCTACCTATACTCCTCCATACTGTTATCGTAGCTTCCACAGCATCATCTATGTATATGTAGCTTCTCGTTTGGCTTCCATCTCCTAGTATCTCTAATCTTCTAGGATTTGCTAGTAGTTTAGTTATGAAATCGTATATTACGCCATGTCTTAGCCTAGGTCCTACTACGTTCGCATATCTTAGGGATACTGTTTTAAACCCGTATAGATTGCTGTATGCTTGTATTAGGTTTTCGCATGCAGCTTTGCTAGCTCCGTATACGGATACTGGTTTCACAGATGCATTCTCATCTACCGGTATAAATTCTGGTTCACCGTATACGCTACTAGATGATGCGAATACCAGCTCTTCTACATCGTTTACCCTCATAGCTTCTAGTAGATTGAACGTAGCTAGTATATTCTCTTTGAAATGTATTTCAGGATCGGTTGTGCTAACCCTAACTTCAGGATTCGCTGCATAGTGGAAGACTACCTCCACATCCTTGGTATATTCTACCAGCTTATCCTTATCCTTTAGATCTATATTCAAAACCTCTAATCTAGGATCCCCTAGGCGATGCTCTATATTCTCCATCCTACCGCTACTAAGATTATCTATTATACGAACTTTAAACCCTTGATCGACAAGTTTATCGACTATATGACTACCTATAAATCCTAAACCACCAGTAACTAAAATTATACGCTCACTCATACAGGAGAAATATCGCTACCGATAATACCATATAAGCTCTAACCTCTAGTAAAGTGTTTGAGGAGAGTAGATCTATGGGGTAGCATATGGCTGATTTTATATGGCGGAATCACGGATAACCTCAGGGATTGTATTCAATATCTTAGATGATCTAGAGGTATATTCAGCTTCATACCTAGTATACTTATCTCAACCCATAGAATTATAGATGATACCGTAACCTCTATTATCGATACAACCGATCCTACCTTTAGATAGTCTCTAAGTCTTATACTCAACCCCTTCCTACGCATAGTTTCCATCCACATTATTATCGCTAGAGATCCTAGTGGGAAGAAATGCGGACCTAGATTATTCCCTATGATATTCGAGAATACTAGACCCGCTATATGATGATCATCTAACCCGTATCCTAAAACATCTCTTATCGATAGTAGCCCTAGTATAGTCATCGGCCAATTATTCATTATACTAGCACCTACCGTAACCGCTAGACTAGGTGATAGTATCGAGAGGAATCCTGGTAGCTTTAGAGATTCTAGGAATATACGTTTGAAGAATTCTATAGTGCCTATATGCTTTAAACCTTGAACAACTATGAATATGCTAGCCATGAAGACTACTATATCCCAGTTAATCTCTCTAACCATACTTTTCAACCCTTCGTAGCAGCTACCCGATGATAACCTAGAGTTTACTATATAGGTTAGGAGTAGGGATAATGCACCTGAACATATAGCTATAGATACTGGTAGCCTATTAATCGATACTAGTATATAGCCTACGTTCACAGCTACCAGTGTAGATATGCATACCTTCAATATCGATGGATGGATTATACGATCCGCATCTAAACACTCTATAGCTTCTGTAGTATACCTCCTCGGTATACTACTCCTAAAGAAGCAGTATAATATTACCAAGCTCATAGCTATAGTAGCTAAAGCTACCGGACCCATGAAGATGGCATGATCTATGAAGCTATAACAGAGGAAGTCTGCGCTCACTATATTCACAGGATTACTCGTAACTAGCGGCATAGCTGCTGTATCTGCGATGAGGCCTGCAGCGAATAGGTAGGCGAGCCTCTCCTTCGATCCCATCCTCAACTCATCTATAACCTCTACAACTATAGGTGTGAGTATTAGTATCGCGCTATCGTTAGCGAATAGTATACTTACTAAAGCTGTTAGTAGAGAGGTGTAGAAGTATAGCTTTAACCCATCTCCGCTAGCAGCTTTGATAACCTTTATAGCAGCCCATCTGAAGAATCCGAGGTAATCAAGTATTAGAGAGAAGGCTACTATACCGATGAAGGCGAGGGCGGCATCCATTATCTCCATAAACGCTGTAACAGCATCGCTCAGTGTAACAGTTCCAGCTAGAAGCGATAGTATAGCACCTATACCTGAAGCTAGACCTAGGTTTATCCTATACGGTCTCCTAACCATAAGGTAGAGTGTGAATATGAATATAGCTAACGCTGCTACAGCTCTATAATCCATGTGGGGTCGGAGACCTAAGGACATATGGGGAGCTGTGTAAAAGCTTTTCTAACTAAAAATATCGATTATATCTAGGTTAGGTTTAATCGGATAGCTATAATTCTGATAGATTAATCTAACCTAAAACTGATCCTATAATATTGGCGGAGCTATCCTTCTAAGCTTAAGGCTATACCTGCGATATAGCCTTAAACACTTTAAGATATGCTCTACTAAATTCTCCCACTGCTTCTACTATCCTATCAATCGTAGTATAGCCTGTTATAGTTATCCATCCATCCTCATCTAGATCCGGTCTTACATACTCTTCTTGACTTAGCAGATCTGATAGCATAGATACAAATTTGAGTGTTTGAAGCGTATAGTTTTGAGGGAGGATTGGCTCCCCCTCTATATGTATACCATACTCCTCTACATACATCTTGAAAGCTATCCTCCTACCCTCGATGAATCCTACAGATTCGACTACCGGTTCACCCCCATACAGTGCTGTAACAGCTTTAAACCCTATAGATTCGAGTAGAGATACCAAACTCGTATACGATTCTATAGGCTTATACTGTTGAACTATAGCCTCCACGCCATCCTCAACCGTTCTAAGCCTACTCAATACACCTATATAGGAGCCTATATGGTATACAGGGCTATACGGTTGGCTGAAACCGTAGAATATACAGAATCCTCTACCTGGAGGCCAATAGTATAGTTTACCAGGTTCGATCTTGATGAAGCTACGCATCTCAGAAACATCTATCTCGATAGGGGTTTCGAAGTATACCTCCTCCTTCCATACATTCAACGTTGTAGTGAAAGGTAGTTCTCTACCTAGTATAGAATCGAAGCGTCTATCCACATCTAGTATAAGCGAGTCTCCGCCAAACCTTACTTCTATGAGCATAGCCTACCCGATCGATAATAGCTATATATACACGTATAAATGTAGCTGTAAGAGGCCCCCCATATAATCGGGTAGCTTAGGGATCGATGATCTTTATATACTCTAATTGATCGTAGCTAGAAAGTCTGGTGGTGGATCTACGAGACGTACTGTTAGCCTATTAAGAACGTATCCTAAGGCTTACTTCGAACTTCTAGCTTCATCGTTAACCTTGATCATGGGTATGAGCCTAGCTTCATCCTTCCTACCTATATATGCGCATGAGCTCGATCCATCAGGGTTGATGATCGGGTTCGTATCATCAGCATGGTTTCTATCGAGAATATTCACGGAGATACCATCAGGTATACTAGCCGATAGGATAGGTAGGTATAAGCTACTAGTATCTGGTTTAGCTTTATCATCGATCGGTGCGCTTCTATGCTCTACATCCATCAACATATACATGCTTATAGCTGGTAGGGGTTTATGGGGGCTTGGGACTGGGTTATACTTTATGAGTAGTTCTGCGATAATCTTCGATACATTTCATCAAAGTGTTAGAGGTACTGCTCTAGGAACATTCCAATCTATAGAGTTTATCGGAAGCTTTATAGGAGCACCTCTAGGAGGATTTATGTCGAGATACATAGGTTATAGAGGGGTATTCCTATCATCAGCTATACTAACCTCTACATCATTCATGATAGCTTCTAAATCTAGAGATCTAAAGCATAATGAAGGCTATGAGAGGTATAGAATCCACCTAGATATATCATCTATTAGGAGGGTTCTACCAGGAGTTGGAAGCTGGAGTTTGACAGCTGTTTACATAAACTCTCTCACCAGGATGCTGACATGGAATGGCGTATCTGGTACAGTTCTTCCACTATACCTGAATATGGATTTAGGTATAGATGTGGAGCTTATAGGTGTGGTTATGGCTATAAGGACGCTTGGTATCATAACATCTACCGGTATCTCAGGTTGGTTATCCGATAAGCTAGGTAGGAAGCCTATGATAACTATAGGTCTACTACTAGAAGCTGCAGGATTATACGGTTATACGATCGGCTCCACCTATCTAGCGATAGTATCGATAGCTTTCATCGAAGGGTTTGGACGGGGGATGATCCTAACATCGCTTATGGTTCTACTCTCAGAGATAGCTCCACCAGATCTCAGGGGGAGCGCTCTAGGTATATACAGGACCTTTATGGGTTTAGGAGGATTTATAGGCCCCATAATATTCACTCCGATATACGAAGGGTATGGATACTGTCCTGCAGCCCTATCCGCTGTAGCTGTAATCCTAGCTTCGCTAGCTATCATATCTACTGTTAAACCTTCTAGAAGCCATACGATCGCTAACTAACGATCTACAAGCATCTATCTATATCCAACCTATCTAGCAACATAATATTCTCTGATTCGCTTGGATCAGGCTTATCTATAGAAAGCCATGCATCCACTATCTCCCTCGCCACTTCTTCAGAAACTAGCCTAGCACTTAATACGAGGATGTTAGCATCGTTCCATAACCTAGCATACCTAGCGGTTGTAGCATCGAATACTAGAGCAGCTCTAACCCCTCTAACCTTGTTAGCTGCGATACATACGCCTGTACCAGTATAGCATAATAGTATACCTGTATCAGCTATACGATCAGCTATGCATCTAGCAACTTCGAACCCGACTCTAGCCCATGATTCAGGTTTCCCAGTCTTAAGAGCTCCTATAGCTATAACATCATAACCCTTAGATCTAACATACTCGTAGATGAACCTAGCTATACTATACGCATCGTCTGAGCCTACGGCTATCCTCATAGATCTACACCATACGGTATGTACTGGATTATAGGAGCTCGTATACATTTTCCTTAATCTTCTCTATAGCAGCTACGATTAGATCAGCTCCATCCTTACCAGCTAATAAGACTTGATGTGGAAGTGTTACTTCTGAAGAGCAGAAGGATTCAGCTCCAGGTAGGTAGATATCCTCGTATCTAGGCATACGCTCCACCAACTCCTTAGATACAGATTCTATAAGCCTCTCCCTAGTGAAGGCTGGCTGCCTGTATAGAGGCATACCATAGCCTACGCTTGCAGGTACGCCTTCAGCTCTTAAAGCTTCTATAAACCTCTCTTTAGGAAGATCCTCGAATTCCCTAGGATTATACCTTATGACGAAGTAGTAGTAGCCTCTCATAGTTATACGTGGATCTCTCCTTAAAGGATCTACACCACCTATCTTGGATAGCTTAGATGCTAGATACTCACCGATTTCATGTTTAAATCTAAGCTGCTCCGGATACATCTCTAAAACCTCTAATAGTATCGCTGCTTGAAGCTCTGTCATCCTGTAATTCGACGATAGTATATAGTGTATGTAGCCTGGCTTACCTACAACCCTACCTATATTATGTATGAGTCTAGCCTTATCTATCAGATCGTCTCTATTCGTTATGACTATACCACCCTCACCGGCGGTCATAGATTTACTCTCCTGGAAGCTGAAGCAGCCCATATCACCTATAGCTCCGACTTTACGCCCCCTCCATTCAGATCCATGAGCATGAGCGCAGTCCTCTACTACGAATAAACCGTATTCCTTAGCTATATCGAGTATAGAATCCATATCAACGGGATAGCCTCCGTAGTGTACGACAGTAATACCCTTAACCCTTCCACCCCTATCCATCCTCTCCTCTATCGTAGCTCTAAGAGATTTAGGTGATATAACCGCTGTTTCAGGATCTATATCTGTGAATATAGGTATACCACCAACTTCTGTAACAGCTGAAGCCGTAGCTATGAATGTAACAGCAGGTACTATAACCTCATCTCCATAGCCTACCCCTAACGTTTTGAATGCGAGTTCGAGCGCAACGGTTCCGTTAGCTACTGCTACACCATACTTAGCATCATGGAATTTAGCAAACTTCTCCTCAAACCTTTCACATAGGGAGCCGGGGTATAATCGACACCAACGCCTATCCTCTAAAGCTTTAATCAGAGATGAAATTATCTTATCGTTTAGAGGAGGCCATGGAGGTATAAGCTTCTTCAACTCTCCTGCTTCAGGTCTACCTCCTTTAATAGCGAGTTTAGCCATGAACGCCACCTATATAGAATTAGACCATAGGGGTAGATTAACTTTAGTAGAGAGGTTATTCTACATGAATGTCTCCTCTATACTACGATAAACTCTGATATAATCCTCGTATATGGACTCGTATACTCTATGAGTAGATGGATCTGGATCGTAGACTTCACCTATCCTTACCATCTCTAATGCAGCTGATCTAGGATCTCTATAAACTCCTGCAGCTACGCCTCCAAGTATAGCTGAGCCTAGTGCAGCTGCATCTCTTATAACAGGTATCTCCACCCTGATACCCATTACATCAGCTTTTATCCTATTCCAGATACTACTCTTAGATTCGCCTCCCACCATACGTATATGCTTAATATCTATGCCTAATTCTCTCAATATCCTTAGGGTACCTAGGTATTGGAATGCAGCTGCTTCGAGTATAGCTCTAACGAAGTGTCCTCTACCATGGCTGTGTAGTATGCCGTAGAACACGCCTCTAGCTTTAGGATTAGGTTTAGGTAGACGTGCACCCCATAGGTGTGGATAATAGTATAATCCCTCACATCCCGCTGGGATCTTGGATGCCTCCTCATCTAGGATTGAGTATATCGATAACCCCCTCCTCCCAGCTTCTACAGCCTCGGTTAGACAGAAGGTATCTCTAAACCATCTTAGGGATGCGCCTGTAGCGTTAACTATACCTTCATACTCCCATCTACCTGGTACTACGTGGAGGCAGCAATCGAAGCGCATACCTCTATCAGGTTTAGGTTTCTCTAGAGGTATCTCGAATACTGATCCTGTACCTGTACCTATATTAGCCATACCCTCATCTACTACACCTGCGCCTAAGGCTTCGCAAGGCCTATCTCCTCCACCACATGCTACAGGTGTACCTGGTTTTAACCCGGTAGCTTCAGCTGCACTCTCTGTAACCTCACCTGCAACCTCCCATGAACCTATAGCTTCTGGTAGTATGGATGGATCTATACCTAGAGCTTCGCATATCTCATCAGACCATCTGAGCTTATGTATATCGAATAGCATAGTCCTAGAAGCCATCGTGTAATCCGTGACGGTGTTTCCTGTAAGCCTGTACACTATGTAATCCTTAGCGCATAGTATCCTCCATGTTCTAGTATAGGTTTCAGGCATATTCTCCTTAACCCATAGTATCTTTGGAGCTGAGAATATGAAGTCTAAAGGTAAACCTGTAACTTCTAGTATCCTATCTGGGTCTATCATCCTAGATATAGCTTGGGTTTGAGGTATAGCTCTACGATCAAGCCATATTATACTCCGTGTAAGCCTTTCTCCACTACTATCTAGGAATACTACAGCCTCCCTCTGGGAGTCTACTGATAACCCTACTATATCGCTTGGTTCTATACCAGAACCCCTAATGATAGAGGAGATAGCTTTAACCGTCGAATACCACCATTCAAGCGGATCCTGCTCGGCATAATCTGGTCTAGGATGATATATCCTATGCTCTACCGATGTCTCAGCTACTACGCATCCGTCTAGGGTGAATAGAGCGGCTTTACATGCAGATGTACCTGAATCTATACCTAGTATATATGGTGGCTTCAACCTTCTCTCAGCCATCTCATAGCCTCCTCTAGAGATATGTATCTGTGAACTATACCTGATAGAGCTTTAACCATGATTGTTGGATTACTATGCTGCCATACATTCCTACCTATGACAGCCCCCCTAGCTCCTGCTTCTATAGATGCCTCTATCATGGATAGGAAGTCTTCCACGCTATCTGTAGGTGGGCCGCCTAATACTAGTATGGGTATGGGGGAGGCTTTAACGACTTCTTTAAAACTATCTGGATCACCGGTATAGTATGTTTTTATCATATCGGCTCCAAGCTCTGCTCCAACTCTAACAGCTAGTTTAAGCCTATCTATATCCACCTCCCATTCACCCTTCTTCTTAGCGTAGTGTTTGGATGATAGTTCTGGAGGGATCATCTCAGCCATGAGGGGGATACCGTATCTGAAACATCTTGATGATATTATGCTAAGCTTTCTAAGACTAGACTTCTCCTTCTCTACTCCTACATATCCGAAGGCTACTACTGCATCAGCTCCTATAGCGATAGCATCCTCGACCGGGGATATTATATCGTCATCTGTTATATCTGGACCTATGATCGTAGCAGCTCCATCGATCCTAGCTATTAGAGACATATCTCCGAGATCATCGTATATTATCCTAGCTATAGCGGGTGTAGCCATAACAGCGTCTGCACCGCCATCCCTAGCAGCTTTAACAGGTATACGTGGATCCTCTATACCCTTTATAGCTCCGAATCTAACACCATGATCTATAGCTACTATGAACGATCTACCAGTATCTCTACGAAATATCCTTCTAAGCCTGAGGATTTTACCTATCGTACACAAACCTAGAGGACACCTCTGATAGAGCATAGGTATCCATAGAGAGTTAAAGCTATCTCTGGAAGTATACTGATGTGAAGGGTAAGCCTTATATGGTATACTATCCGTAGATTTCTATTCGGATCATAATGGTGGTGTATTATGGTTGAACCTATCCTAGGTATAAATAATTGCTGGGCTGTTAAGAGATGGATCGAGCCTGAGGTATGGGTTGAGATAGTAGCTAGCAAACTGGATCTGAGATATGTGCAATTCTCATATGATCTACTAGATCCCAGGTCGAACCCGGAGGCTTTGGATGATATCGTATACAGGACTATAGATGCTTGTAGAAGCTATGGTGTAATTATTCAAAGCTGCTTCACAGGGTTGGCAGCGTATTCCTTCAATTTACTATCCCATCCATATATGTCTATGAGGATGGATGGATATAGCTGGTATGTTAAAGCTATAGAGCTTGCATCTAGGTTTAGAGCTGAAGCTGTAGGTGGGCATGTGGGAGCTATGTCTGTAAGAGATTATAGGGATAGGGGTAGGAGATCGTATATAGAATCGATCCTTATAGATTCGCTGAAATCTCTATCATATAGGGCTTTAGATCTAGGTTTGAAGAGTATACTAGTAGAGCCTATGCCTGTACCGAGGGAGGTGCCCTCGACTATATCTGAAGCAGAGTATCTTATGGCGGAGGTATCTAGGGATCCTAAAGCTTCGGTAAAGCTATGTATAGATCTAGGTCATGCATGTAACCCGGAGGCACCTACACCAGAGGATAGGGATCCCTATGAATGGGTTAGGAGGCTATCTAAGTATACGCCTTGCATACATGTACAGCAAACCGATGGTAAGGCTGATAGACACTGGCCGTTCACCGTAGAGTATAATAGGATCGGTATAATACAGCCATCTAAACTCATCTCGACTCTGGATGAGGGGGGAGCTGGTAGGGTATACCTATTCCTAGAGGTTATACATCCATTCGAGTACCCGGATGATAAGGTACTTGAGGAGCTTAGAGAAAGCTCCAGATACTGGAGGGAGTATGTGGGAGGATAGTGTATGATAGCTATGGTTATCGGATAGCTAACGCTATACCCTCGCTTCTAGGATCGCTAGCTAGTAGCGTTCTCCCCTTATCGAGTACTGCTACGTGAACGTAGCCTGGGCTACCATAATACCCGACTTGTACTGCTTCTATGCTACTCGATAATCTGGGAGGCTTCAACGGCTCCTCGACGATCACCTTCTGTATACCCCTAGGTACGGTGTACATGAATCTTGGAGCATCCACGGCTTCTACAGGATTCATCTTGTAGATGAATATATTCTCGTAGACTCTTAAATGAAGCTGAGGTCTAACATCACCTCCTACGCATCCTACTATATACTTCCTATCCTCGTTTTCGATAGCTAAGATCGATAGTGTATGGAGGGGCTTCTTGCATGGTGCTGGGCTATTCGGTAAACCTCTTTCTTTAGCGAAGCCGACTCCACGATTCTGTATGGGGAAGCCTCCAGCTATAAGACCTGATCCGAATGGGTGGAATAGGCTTTGTATGAAGCCTAGGATAACATCGCTATCAGATACTACGAAGAATGTTGTATCACCTATCCCGCTAGGAGGATCCCTGCATGCTTCGATCTGTTGAAGCTTCTCTATGGATGAGAATGTTTTATAATCTTCTATATCGATCTTCATGAAGCCTGGGTCGCCTAGGAACGTATCCCTAAACCAGTATATCCTCTCTATAGGTTTACTCCAAGCCTTTATCCTCTCACTATCATCGAATGCTAGCCTACTCATACCGAGCTCGTATAGAGCGGTTATCGATTGAAGCGTAGCTACACCTTGGGTATTAGGGGGAAGCTCGTATAGTATCTGATCGTCAGCCTCGAGTTTTAGAGGCTTAACCTCGATACCTCTATGATTTCTAAAATCGTCTATACATACGCCTACACCCTGCTCTCTAAGCTGAGCTACCATCTCCTCAGCGAGTTCACCTTCATAGAATTCTCTCCAACCTCTAGAAGCTATAAGCTTCAATGTTCTAGCTAGCTCTTTATTGACTACGAGATCCCCTAGCTTTAAACCTTTGAAATACCTTCTCCACTCATAGCTATCTAGATCTCTTTCATAAGCTTTGGATGAGTATGATAGGAGCCAGCCTGCATAGAATCCGTTGTAGGCTAGATCTATAGCTGGTTTCAGAAGCTTCTCTAAGGGTAGGGATGCGTAGTTTTCGTAGAGGTAGCCCCATAGATATACGAGACCGGGTATCGTTACTGTTAAGGGGCCTCTAGTAGGCTTCTCTTCGAGATACCTATCTGTATCGAATCCGCTAGGGGATGCGCCTGAGGATGCGTAGGCTATGACTTCATCATCGAGGAATCCTAGTATGAAGCCATCACCGCCGGGTCCACTCATCTGCGGCTGGACGACTGAGAGAGCAGCGCTTACGGATATAGCGGTATCGAAGATGTTGCCTCCATCCTCTATAATATCTAATCCTACCTTAACAGCTATAGGATGATCGGCTATGATACCTCTACGTCCTATAGATACTTTTACAGGCATTCTACTATACGCTATGCCATGTATTGTATAAAATTCTAATTCTAAAACGTTTAGTAGGGATTCGTATTAGCGAGTGTGGGAGGTACGGTATACATCAATATGTAGGTATAGGGTTTGACCATGCTCTACGACCGTTGTAATCCATAACCTCGATTCTGATATACTTTGATCCTAGCCTCCCCCTCCAGGAGAAGCTTGTTATTCCTCCACTAGCGATTATGAATCGTATCTTACCATACCTTGATTCCACCATTATAACCTCACCCTCCCTTCCTACATCTACGTCGATCGATGAAACTATATTCTCTATGCTCCGCCTCCCCTCCTTATCCTTCCATAATCTTATGAGTAATCTTAGATCGGGTATAGCTAGACTGAAACCCTTACCGTTAACAGATATTATCGAAACCTTCTCCACAGGTGATGATACTATATCTATAGAGTTATCGGAGGCTTCTAGAAGCTTTATCTCAGGACCCATCGATGAGTAGAATCTGCCATGCTTGAGAGCATCGATAGCTGAATCGCAGCTTTCTTCATCGATTAGGAGGGTAACCCATCCTCCTAGGGAGTCGATCGGGGGTGTTGTATATCTGTGAGCATCATCCACAGCTAATCCTAGTATACGGGGGTTGTTTGATAGTATGTTATCCCAGTATGTTGTGGAGAAGCCTTTGGATACCTCGACTTCGCAGCCTGTATTGTAGACTTCTATACCTATGTACCCCTTAAGCTCTGCTAGATCTTCGTAGACTAGGTTCGACCAGTGGGGGTGGGCTATGAAGGATAAGCCTCCGGAGCTTGATATTCTATCGATTAATTCTTGAGGGTTATCCTTAGCTTCTAGTATACTTTCATCTTCGATCATGAGAGCTACTATATGGTATGGCTCGCCGAGTTTAGATCTACCTGCGGATACCTCTACGCCTGGTATGAATATACAGTTTTGGGGTTGATCTAGCTTTGTTATCTTACCATGATCGGTTAGCGATACTATTTTGAAACCGTTGGAGCGGTAGTATTCTATAACCTTTATAGGTTGGAGTCTACCATCTGAAGCTGTGCTATGACTGTGGAGCATAGCTTTAGCTTCGATAAGCTTATCGGTGGATAGATGGTACATAGGGGTAGATAGCTTGTTCTATACTGATTTAAACGTTTACTATGTGGGGGTTAGGCTCTGTTGTCGCAGGCGTCTTCACCGAGCCCCCGCAGCTCATCAGACTGGAGCGGCGAGGAGAGTCTTCATCGCCTAATATATGTGTTATGCCTACAGCTATTTATCTATATCTAGCTGTACGAGTATTGGTGTTAGATCCTTTAGGTTGAACGATCTTCTAAAGTTTACTGGTGATACGAATTCGGCGAGCTCTATACGTCTACCTTCTATGATTGGGTGTACTAGAGCTGATGGTACGCCTAGTATGCTAGCTTTGAATAGTACTGCTGGTTTGAATCCTTCTGGGGGTTCTAGCTTAACTCCTAGGTTAGGGTTTGATAGAATTTTTTGGAGGATGATGGATGATCTAGGTGCTAGTAGTATGTTTAGGGTGCCTGGTGTGGGTGTGAATCCGAATCTATCTCTTATAAATTCTTTGAACCATCGGTATGATGTGAATTTGGATGCGACGCCTCTCCCAGATACGATTAAGCCATATAGGGTGGTATATCTACTGTATTTAAAGTGCATACGCTATCTTCTCCATAGCCATGGATAGATAGTCTACCAATTGTCTAGGTAGTGGTATAGGGATCTTAGGTTGTAGGAATCCTCTTATTATCATAGATCTAGCTTCATCCTCTGTGAATCCTTTAGCCATTAGGTATATTATCTCCTCTTCTGCTATCCTACCTACAGCTGCTTCATGTGTTAGCTGTACATCGTATGCTTTAGCTTCTAGTTCTGGTATAGCGTATATGGATGAGTTTTCTGAGAGTATGAGTCCTCTACATTCTATATGCCCCTTTACTCCTCGTATAAACCCTGATATTCTACCTCTAGATGTAATCCTACTCTCATCCATAGATATAACCCTAGATGTAACCTCGCCTGTGGATCCTGGAGCTTTAAGCTCTATAGCTCCACCTATATCTATATGCGATGAGCCTCTACCGATTATTATCGATGAGAGGTGGGAGCTGCTATTCTCTCCTACTAGATGGATGGTAGGGTATGATTGTATGGAATCTACTAGCGATGTTGATATGTATTGGCTTATGAATATTCCTCCATCCTCTACGTATACGATTGTTCTTGGACGTATATGCATACCCTTACTCCAGCTATGTATCATAGTGAATGTTAGGAGCCCATTCTTCTTAACATAGAATTCTGATATTCCTATATGTACTCCCGGATTCTCTCTAGCTACTGTACACCCGGTTATTAGGTGTAGTTTGGATCCTTCACCTACTACTACTATGTTATGTGGGACTTGTATAAGTGATGGGCTTTTTAACAGTATGCATGCTTGTACAGGTATGGGTATCTCGACTCTATCCTTAACCTCTATATAGTATCCATCCTTCTCGTATAGGAAGGCTGTAGCTGTATACTTATCTAGATCTACCGGTACTGCTTTCCAGTAGTATTCTAGGATAGATTCATCTTCTAATGCTTCGCTTATAGGCTTCACTATCAATCCTTTATATCTTGATGAGGAGTATGCGGCTACATTATCTATCTGATAGTAGCTTCCACCCCTCCCCCTCTCTTCAGGATCAACCCCTACGGATAGCATAGCATCTGTATATGATTCTATATCCATGATATCTGAGCCTAGGCTAGCTGTGAATCTTGATAAATCTATATCTAAACCGTAGGTTGAGGGTTTGGATAAAGCTGATAAAGCTCTCTCTCTAAGATCATCCCTAACCTTCCTCGACTTCACCTAGATCATCCCCTCACATCTAAAACATTTCTCAAACCCATGCTCTAGGATATTAGATACAAGGATCTCAGGATCACCCCTACATACTATCCTACCATTCACCATAACATATGCTTTAGTAGCTTTAACATACCTAGCTATATACCCTGTATGCGTTATTATAATCGCAGATCTACCAACATCCTCAGATAGATATTTCGAAATAGCCGAACCTACCAAAGCTAGATTCTCTACATCAACACCGGAATCAGGTTCATCAAGCATAAGAAGCTTAGGAGCTTGGATAAGCGTAATCATAAGCTCAGCTCTCTTAATCTCCCCACCACTAAAACCTACATAAAGATCCTTATCGAGAAGACCACCAAGATTCAACATACGCGAATACCCCTCGATAACGCTACTGATAACACTACTGGTAACACCCCTCCTCTCTAAAATCCTCTCAGCTAGAAATCTTAGAGTTATACCCTTAATCCTAGGTGGAAACTGTAAACCTAAACTCAACCCTAGCTTAACCCTATCCGTCATAGGCATCGATGATACATCTATACCATCGAATATTATCCTACCAGACGATATCCTATACCTCGGATCACCTATCAACGCATGGAGGAATGTAGATTTACCAGACCCGTTTGGACCTAAGAGTAGGATAACCTCACCCTTATCGACGGATAGGTTTAACCCTCTAATTATACATGTAGATCCTACATTCACAGATAGATTCTCGACTTGAAGTAGAGTCTTCATAACCTTAAACATCCATATATTATAGGGTTCCTTATATGTTTGAGCCTAGATAGCTAGGTTGACGCCCTCCTCCTAATCCTAACATACTCTGTATAATGGCATCTACCACAATACCATCTAGCTACAGGCTCCTTATGGAATGCCATGATAGATCTACAACGTGGACAATACTCTGCTTTAAGCTTTATAACTCCAGTCCTATAATCATACTCGAATAGAGACCATAACCCCCTCTTCCTTCTAGAGCTAGCCACCCTCTATCAACCTCCAGATTGCGTAGACTCATTCTTCCTCCGTATAAAATCTGGTACTAGACGTTCTACATACTCCTTACTATCATATACATGGCATAGACCTTCAGATAGGTTAGTCGAAGTTTTAGTAACAAACCTTATGATGTATACTAGGCTTAGATCTGTATTAAACATAGCAGCTAGATACTTCCTAACCTCGAATTTGATAGGCGTAGATCTACCCCTATGCTCGACTAGAAACCTTATCTCCCTCCTACATAACAGTGGGTTATACCTCTCCTCTACTATCTTTACCTCCATACCCTAGCTATGCAGCATTTCATCAACCCTATATTTTAACTTTACCCTTCATAAAAGGGGAAAGTTTATCAGTAGATATATCTGTCATCCGGTTAGGATACCCAACTAAGACTGTATAATCGAGAGGTGTACCCTATGGTTAAGGTAGCGGTGGTAGGCGCATCAGGTTTTACAGGAGGAGAACTACTTAGAATACTCCTAACACATAGGAATGTAGAATTAGAGATAGCTACATCTAGAACTAACGCTGGAGAATATCTTCACACAGTACATCCAAATCTTAGAGGCTTAACCATGCTCAGATTCGAAATACCTAATATAGATAGGCTTACGAAATGCGATGTAGTATTCCTATCAACACCTGCTAAAGTTTCATCTGAACTTACACCTAAACTTCTAGAATCAGGTATCAGGGTTATAGATTTAAGCCCAGATTTCAGGCTTAAAAATCCGGATGAATATAGGAGATGGTATAATTGGAGCCACCCCTATCCTAAACTCCTAGAGGAGGCTGTATACGGCTTACCAGAGCTTTACAGAGATAGGATACGTTCAGCTAGACTAATTGCATGCCCAGGATGCATGGCTACAGCAGCTATACTAGGACTCGCCCCCCTAGCTAAAGAGAAGCTTATACAAGGTGATTATCTAGTAGTCGATGTTAAGATAGGCTCTTCTGGAGCCGGCCTATCTAGAAGCTTATCATCACACCATTCTGAGAGAGCTAACGTAGTTAGACCCTATGCTCCTGCAGGACATAGACATGTAGCAGAGATAGAGCAGGAGCTTGGAAAGCTTGGAAACCCTGTTAAAGTTGGTTTTTCAGCTCATGCAGTAGATATGGTTAGAGGTATATTAGCTACATGCCATGTATACCCTACTAGAAGCCTAGATATTAAAGATCTATGGAAGATATATAGAGGGTTTTATAGAGGCGAGCCGTTCATAAGATTCGTAAGGGATAGGAAGGGGTTATTCAGGTATCCGGATCCTAAAGCTGTTGTAGGATCAAACTTTTGCGATATAGGTTTCGAGATAGATGAGCATACAGGTAGAATCGTAGTATTATCAGCTATAGATAACCTGGTTAAAGGTGCAGCCGGATCTGCGGTTCAATGTATGAATATAATGTTCGGTTTCGATGAAACGGAAGCTCTTAGAATACCTAGTTTACACCCTGTTTAGGAGGATGCGTATAGGATATGGGTAAATACGATGTAGACCAGCATAGAGTAGTGGATGTGGAGAATAGAATACTAGCACCAACATATAGCAAGATTCCTGTAGTCGCTATCAGGGGTAGAGGAGCTAAAATATGGGATGCCGATGGTAGGGAGTATGTAGATTGTATGAGTGGATATGGTGTTGCTCTCGTAGGGCATTGTCATCCTAAAATAGTAGAAGCTATAGTAAGACAAGCTGAGAAACTTATAGTATGCCATGGATCGATGTATAACGATGCTAGAGCTGAATTCATAGAGAAGCTTGTATCGATAGCTCCGAGAGGCTTAGATAAAGTCTTCCTATCTAATAGTGGAGCCGAAGCTATCGAAGCAGCTTTAAAGATTGCTAGGAAGTATACGGGTAGAAAGGTTTTCATATCGATGATGGGGGGTTATCATGGTAAGACTATGGGCGCCTTATCGGTTACATGGCGTGAGGATTATAGACGCCCCTTCGAACCATTGATAGGGGAAGTTAGATTCGCACCATATGGTGATATAGATAAACTGAGGAGCTTAGCTACTGATGAAGTAGCAGCCGTGGTAGTAGAGCCGGTACAGGGTGAGGCAGGTGTAAAGATACCTCCAGATAGCTATCTAAGAGAGGTTAGAGAGGTATGTGATGAAAAGGGTATACTCTTGATATTCGATGAAATTCAATGCGGTCTTTGTAGGACTGGAAAAATGTGGGCTTCTCAACACTGGGGGGTGATACCAGATATACTATGCGTAGCTAAAGGTTTAGCATCAGGTATACCGATAGGGGCTACGATAGCATCAAAGGATATAATGGATAAGCTATCCATAGGTGAACATACGTCAACCTTCGGGGGGAATCCTATAGCTTGCGCAGCTGGTTCAGCTACTATAGACGTACTGATTTCCGAGAATCTAGCAGAAAGAGCATCGGAGATCGGATCTATATTCAAGCGTATGCTACAAGATAGATTATCCAAATATAGAGTTGTTAGGGAGATAAGAGGCTTAGGCTTGATGCTGGCTTTCGATCTAAGACTACCTGTAAAGGATATAGTTCTAGGTGCAGCAGCTAATGGTCTTCTTATACTATACTCTGGCAGGACTACGGTAAGGCTACTACCACCACTAGTTATAGGTAGGGATGAGGTTGAATATGCTGTATCCATACTAGAGAAGCTTGTAGCTGTAGAGGAGGAGAAGCTGAAAACGAGAGTACATCCTATTAAAGAGTAGAGCTATACAGTGTTCAAACTAATATTCTAAGCGAAAAATTTTTCTACAACAATACTTTGATGAGGGAGTAAAAGGTGTTTAGCTTTGACTAAGCGTGTAGCTCTAATTAGGGGTGATGGTATAGGACCTGAAGTTGCAGAAGCAGCTTTACTAGTCTTAGATGCGGTAAACCCGGATATAGAGATAGTAGAGTGTGAAGCAGGCTATGAATGGTGGCTTAAGCATGGTGGAGATACTATGATACCACCTGAATCGTGGAAGATTCTAGAGGAAAGTAATGCATGTCTTAAAGCTCCTACTACAACCATACCTGAAAGATGGGCTCCTAAGAGCGTACCCGTTAGTATAAGACAAAGGTTTGATCTATATGCTAACGTAAGACCTATAAAGACCTTTAAAGGTACGATCGGTAGGCTTGGTGAAGTCGATTTTATATGCGTTAGAGAAGCTACTGAGGGATTATACTCTGGTATAGAGTATAGGCTTTCTGATGATGTAGCTATAGCTATAAGGAAGATTACAGCTAGACAATCTGAGAGGGTTGCACGTGTAGCTTTCGAGATAGCTAAGAAGAGAGGATGGAGCAAAGTTATAGTTGTTACTAAGCGTAACATTATGAGAGAATGTGACGGTATATTCATAGAGTCTGTCGATAGAATATCTAAATCTTATCCAGGTATATCCTACGAGGAGTATTTCATAGATAACATGGCTCAACAACTGGTTAAGAATCCTCAAAGATTTAATCAGAATGTTATACTCGGTACGAATCTATTCATGGATATAATCTCAGAGGAGGCCGCAGCTTTAGTCGCTAGTATAGGATGTATATACTCTGGTAATTTCGGAGATAGCTACGCTATGTTCGAGCCAGCTCACGGAAGTGCTCCAAAGTATAAGGGTCTGTACAAAGTTAACCCTACGGCTATGATACTATCAGCTGCATGGATGCTTGAATATCTTGGTGAAGAAGATCTAGGTAAGGCGATATTCCAAGCGACAGAGGATGTTATAGCTGAAGGGGTATACGTTACATATGATCTTGGAGGAAACGCTTCTACATTAGATATGGCTAGACGTATAGCTGAAAAAGCTGGAGAACTCACACATAGGTAGGGTTAGCCTACTTCTTGTTCAACTTTTTCACGAGATCTTTTGACCATATCCTTAACTGCTTTAGGTATAGATGTATCTTCAATCCTAATAGCAGCAGGTCTAATTAGCGTTAAACCTTTACCATCTACTATAGCTATCTCATACATGTATAGGCTATGAGGTGTCTGCCTCATCTTCTCTACGATTAGATACCTATGGAGCACCCCTCCTCTCACAATCCTCCTGAATCTTATTATACCATCAGCTATATGCTCGACACCGAAACCGAACGCATCAGCTGTAGTTATAGCATATTGAGATGTAGCTAGTATTGTTAAATTCCATCTAGAAAGTATCCGTTTAATACTATACGAGTATCTTCTAGCCATAGCAGGTTTATCAAGCCAGAATGCTGAGAGACTATCTATAACGAGTCTAGCATGACTATAGCCTAATACCTTCTTAGCCTCTATAATCTTAGATACAAGCTTCTCTACATCTAGCGTATCGATACTCCAATCACCTGAACCTGTTAGCGCATCTATAACTATGAGTTTACCTTTCTTCAAACCATCTTCGAATCCTAGATTAAACTGTTCTGCTTGATTGACTATGGAGTCTCTATCTTCCTCTGTCGTAACATATATACATCCACTACCCTCCTTTAAGCCTTGAGAGATGAAGTGCATACAAAGTATAGTCTTACCAGTACCAGGCTCCCCAGTTAGAGCTATGAGGAAGCCTTCAGGTATACCGCCAGCTATTAAATTATCTAACTCAGGTATACCAGTCGATAATCTTCTCAAATACTTTCTAGATGAGCTAAACGTATCTGATCGATAAAAAGCTAACGTCCAATCCTTACGGCGTACCTACCAGGCTTAGTAGCTCCGATCTCCCTAGCGATCACGCTATCCTCAACATCTATTATAACTACTAAGCCAGACCATTCGGTTGTGAGAGTTGGTAACTTACAATTAGGACATATATGCGGTATACCCTTAGGTATATCAAATATCTGCCTACAATTACGACACGCCATCTCCACCATAACCCACCACCAGGCTAGCCACTAGCTTTAGCTTCCTCTAACTTCTTCAAATCCTCTTGTATCCATTCGAGTTTACCTAGAAACGGCTGCCTCATAGTTAAACCAACCCTACTCTTAGCTGCACTTGATAAACTAATAGCTACAATCCTAGCTCTAACTATATCACCCCTACGTAGAACTCTACGAGTCTTCTTACATATGAATGCAGGCTGAGTCTCATCGTAGACTATATAGTCGTCTGCTATCTGTGATACATGGATGAAGGCATCTATAGGTCCGAGTCTTACGAAAGCTCCGAACTCCTGTATATCGACTACATCACCTTCTACAACCTCTTGTAGAGATGGATGGAATGATACAACTTTAAACCTAACTTTATGATATGTAGCTCCATCTCCGATTATAAGCTTCCCCTTCGGATCGACTTCTACATCGAATATAGCTACTATGTATCCAAGCTCCTCGTTGACTATATGTAGATACTTCTCCTCTATAATCTTCTTAGCAGCTTCTCTAATATCCATACCGAATAATGAAGGTGGGATTCTAGCTACATCCTCTACCTCATAGACCTTAAACATATCTTACCCTACTCCATCCTAGAGAAGGGGATGAACGGATAAAAAAGTCTTATAGGTATAATTTCAACTTTTCGGTCGGATATATCGGTTTATAAGTATCTTCAATACTCATATATCTGGGGTTTGAGGAATGGGAAAGAAGAAAGTTATAAGCGAAGAAGAGCTTAAAGATCTGATAATACCGATTCCAGGACAGGTAGTGGGTGTGGTAGAGAAGTTTCTAGGGGATGATAAGTTGTACGTCAGATGTGATGATGGTTATCTAAGACTATGCCGTATAAGAGGAAAGATAAAACGGAGGATATGGATTAAGGAGGGGGATATAGTTCTAGTAGAGCCTTGGGAGTTCCAGAAGGAGACACGGGGAACTATACTTTGGAGGTACCCCGATAACCATGTAGAATGGCTTAAGAAGAATGGTTATATAAAGAATCTAGAGATTTGAAGAGGATTCCTCTACATAGCCTACAGATTAAACCTAAATCATATAAGGATACATAGACAGTCAGAAATAGATCTACTCGATACAATTTAAGTTAGTAGCTATAAATGTATAACGGTAGGAGGAATCATGTCTGAGGAGGAGCCTAGAGAGTTAGAGTATAAGCAACGAAGAATAGAGGAGAGGGATAGATACCTAGTAAGGGATAGAGATGAGGAGGAAGCGGTATTAGAGGAGGTTTTCGATAAAGCTACACTTTTATCTCTATACAAGCTTATGAGGCAGGGGTATATATATAGAGTGTATGGTGCAGTTAGCTCAGGTAAAGAATCTAGGGTATATTGGGCTAAAAATAAGATAGGTGAAGATTTAGCTGTAAAGATCTATCTCACAGTTACATCGGCTTTCGGACGCAAATCTATGCTTAAATACATAGAGGGAGATCCAAGGTTTCAGAAAGTAAAGCGGGATGTTAGAGCTTTGATTAAACTTTGGGCTTCTAAAGAATTCAAGAATTTGGAGCAAGCTTATGAAGCTGGGATACGCGTACCCAAACCTATAGTCGTTAGGGATAATATATTGGTTATGGAGTTTATAGGCGATAATGGCGTACCTGCACCTATACTCAAGGATATCGTATTAGATGATCCTGGAGAAGTCTATAGGAAGATAGTAAGGTATATAAGCTTATTATGGGTGAAAGCTGAGATAGTCCATGGAGATTTAAGTGAGTATAATATTATGTTTTGGAGGAGTGAGCCTGTGATATTTGATCTATCCCAAGCTCTATCTATAGAACATCCGAATGCATACCTTCTCCTCGTTAGAGATATAAGCAATATAAACTCGTTCTTCTCTAAGTTCAACATAGATCTCTATGATGAGGAGGCGTTAGCTAGCCGTATAGCTAGCGGTGAGATACTATGATTCATAAGGTATTCGTTAGGATACCATCTAGTAGAGTAGGAGTACTGATAGGTAGAGGAGGATCGGTTAAACAGAGGATAGAGAAGGAGTTTGGTGTAAAGCTCTATATCGATGGAAACTCGGGTGGAATCGAGATAGTATTAGATGAAGAATCTAAGACTGTCTCCGATATGATGATAGCTAAGAATATAGTCTACGCTATAGGTTTAGGATTCTCACCTGAGAAGGCTTTCTACTTAGCTAAAGAGGATGCGATGTTTGAAGTTATAGATTTAGAGAAGGATCTAGGTATAGAGGGAGCGCATGTGGAGAGACTTCTAGGACGTGTAATAGGTAGGGATGGTAAGATACGTTCACTTATAGAGGAGCTTACAGGATGCTACATATCCATATCCGATGAGCTCAAGAGTATAGCGATAATAGGATCGGGGGAGGGGTTTGAAGTAGCTAGACAAGCTATAAGGATGCTATTGGAGGGGAGGCAGCATAGCACCGTATTCAAGTATCTATTCAGAGAGAGACGTAGAATAAAAAGGATGGAGTTCGAATTCTGGCGCACCCCAGAATTAGGCTAGTATACATATAAACACACTTATATCATAGTCTATCATCGAATAGAGCTACGTTAAAACCTGGTATGAGTAGACAGGAGTTTAGAGAAATATCCCCATCAGAATTCTTCTATAGGCATCGAGAGATAGTAGGTTTTACAAACCCGGCTAGAGCGGTATATACATCGATAAGAGAGTTTGTAGAGAACTCCTTAGATGCAGCTGAATCTATAGGAGTACCTCCAGATATACATGTAAGCTTGATTAGAGATGAGGGTTTCGAATTCGAGGTATACCGTCTAAGAGTTGAAGATAACGGTTCAGGTATACCTGGCGAGTATATACCATACGCTTTCGGTAAGATACTCTATGGATCTAAGCATACGTTGAAGCAGATGAGGGGTATATTCGGGCTTGGAGGAAAGATGGCTATATTGTATGGCCAGATAACGACTAATAGACCTGTACATATAATATCGAGTATAGGCGATAGGTATATCTACGAGTATAGACTGCTAATCGATATAGAGAAGAATAATCCTATAATCGTGGAGAGGAATGTGCATCGTAACGGTAGCCCTAGATGGAGAGGGACTATAATCGAGATATTCCTAGAGGGGGATTACCAGCGATCATCTATTAAGATAATCGAATACTTCAAGGAGACTGCTATGGCTAACCCATATGCTGAACTTACATTCATAGATCCATACGGTATCCTATACACGTTTATGCGTAGCACTAGGAGGCTTCCAGCATCCTCTAGGGAAGTTAAACCCCATCCGCACGGCGTCGATGTAGAAACTCTACGTAAGATGATAAATTCAACCAACTGTAAGACTCTTAGAGAGTTTTTGATAGAGAATTTCCATAGAGTTGGAGAAGCTACAACAGATAAATTCTTGAAGAAGTATAATTTAGATCCAGCTAGGGATCCAGCTAGTCTAACACCTAGCGAGATAGTAGATCTAGCCTATGCTTTAAAGAATTTCGACGAATTCCTCCCACCGGATCCATCATGCCTATCACCTCTAGGAGAAGAACTGTTAGTTGAGGGGGTTAAGAAGGAGTTGAACCCAGAATTCGTAACAGCTATTCAGAGGAAGCCTTCCACCTATTCAGGCTACCCATTTATAGTAGAGGTAGCTTTAGCCTATGGTGGAGGTATACCTCAGACGGGTAGGATAACCCTCTATAGGTTCGCTAATAAGATACCCCTACTCTACGATGAATCTAGCGATGTATCGTGGAAGGTTGTAAACCAGATTATAGATTGGAAGCATTATAAGATAGATCCTGCAAAGGATCCTATAGCTGTTATAGTTCATATATGCTCAACCCGTATCCCCTATAGGACTCTTGGTAAAGAGTTTATCGCAGATAGACCTGAAATAGAAGCTGAGATAACACGTGCTATAAGGATAGCTGCGCGTAGACTCTCAGAGTATCTTTCACATAAGAGGAGGGTTGAGAAGGCTAGGGAGTATTTCTCGATCTATGAAAAATATTTGCGTAAGATAGCTCGTTTCTCATCTATGCTAACAGGTATGAGTGAACCTGATGTAAGTAGACTCCTTAGGAGGGTTAAGAAGTGGAGGGGATCGAAGGATATAGAAGGATCTCTATAAGAGAGAGGAGGAGGGATGTTCTAGCATCCCTAGAGAAGCTAGGCTATGATATCTACCATACTATAGAGGAGGGTGAATTCCCATACATAACTATGCCTAGTAGATCTACTAAGAATATAAGGTATGATCCGATTCTTAGGCAATACGTTCTAGGAGAGTATAAGGTTAGGAGAACTACGCGTAATATAAGGCATCTAAGACCTCTAACACAGCTCGTATGGGTTGCAGCTATAGCTCATCAGTTATGTAGCCAAGGTAAGACTAGTACTCTCAGAGATATATTCTACATGGCTCAAGCCTTCGAAGTAGATTTCGTAGATCAGTATGAGAGTGATGATATAGTCACAGATCTAGAGACGGTTATAGGATACCCAAGGGAGGATTTCAATATATATCCAGAAGAGAGATCTAGCATATTCGGAGATCTAACTATAGAGTACACGGTACCAGGTTATGAAGGTAGAAGGATAAACCTTCTAAGCCATCCAGATGGGTTCGTTATAGGACCTACGCTATCTACAGCTGAATTCGTAGAATGCGGAGCTGAGAAGGTTATAGTTATAGAGAAGGGAGCTATGTTCACGAGGCTCGTAGAGGAGAGAGCATACGAGAAGTTTAAAGCTATACTCATACATACAGCTGGTCAGCCTCCTAGAGCTACACGTAAACTTATAAGGAGACTCAATAGAGAGCTAGGACTACCGGTATATATATTTGTAGATGGGGATCCATGGGGTATGCATATAGCTATGGTTATAATATCGGGTTCAGCTAACGCTGCTCACCTTACAGATCTTACAACACCAGATGCTAGATGGGCTGGTGTATACGCATCGGATATAGGTAGGTATAAGCTTCCAAGCGATCCGCTAACGGATATAGATATCAAGAGACTGTATGAATTGAAGAACGATCCAAGGTATCGATCTGGTATATGGTCTAAGGAGATAGAGGTATTCCTACAGCATAAGCGTAAAGCTGAGCAGGAAGCGTTTAGTAGATATGGGCTAAGCTATATAGTAGATGTCTATCTGAAAGAGAGGATGGAGGAGCTTGGATAACGTTTAAACCTACTCTACTAGGATATATGTGTTGGGGGTTACCGTTGAGCTTCGAGTATAGGAGTGTTAAGATAACTTTGAAGATGGGTAGTATAGTAGATGAGGATGTAGATGCTATAGTTAACCCTGCTAATAGCTTGATGATTATGGGTGGGGGGGTTGCTGGAGTTATAAAGATGTATGGGGGAGAGGAGATAGAGAGGGAGGCTCTAAGATATGCACCAGTACCTGTAGGTAGAGCTATAGCTACCTCAGCTGGTAGGCTTAGAGCACGTTACGTTATACATGCCCCGACGATGGAGAAGCCTGCTGAGAGAACAAGCTTAGAAGCAGTACGTAGAGCTACATCCGCTGCTTTAGAGACTGCATATAGACTTAGAGTTGGTAGGATAGCATTCCCAGGTATGGGTACAGGTGTAGGTGGGCTACCCGTATACGATGCAGTTAGGGTTATGGCTGAGGTTGTGAAGGAAGCGTTAGATTCTGGTTATAGATTTAGCGAAATAGTATTTGTAGCTTACACACAGTCTGATATAGTAGAGTTTAGTAGAGCTTTAAACGATGTATTTGGTATAGGAGTCTAACCTGCTTTGCTAGTAGTTAGACCTGCTAGATCTATAGAGGATGTGGAGAAGCTAGTAGAACTTTGGGTTAAGCTTATGGATGATAGCGAAGCTAGCGATCTGAAGTTTATACTAGATGATGATGCTAGAAGGATGTGGGTTGAGTATATGGTTGGAGCGTACATCGAGGATCCGGAGAGTATACTCGTAGCCGAGTATAACGGTATACTAGCTGGGTTTATAGCATCTAGGAGTTATAGCTTCCCATTCAAGCTTAGAGAGAAGGATAGATACGCTGTTATCACAGATCTCTATGTAGTACCAGAGTATAGGGGTAAGGGTATAGGTAGGAGACTCCTAGAGGAATGCTTATCACGACTTAAATCTAGAGGTTATAGTAGAGTTAGGATAACCGTATGGGTTGGGAATAGGAGAGCTATAAAGCTCTATAGTAGATCTGGGTTTAAACCTAGATTCATAGTTATGGAGAAGATACTCTAAGGGTTAAGCTTCTCTAAAGCATACCTCTCAGCTTCGAGTCTAGATTCCTGAGTACCCACATCCCTCCAGAATACCTGGCTCGGTATTCTATAACCGTAGACTGGAAGATTATCTACTATCATAAGTCTTATACTCTCTGTTATCCAATACTCCCCATCCGGGGAGATACCAGTCCTATCTATGTAGCGGAATATATCTTGAGATAAGATTAGAGGACCTGAATTAACTAGGTATCCACCATCGATTATAAGCTTATCTAGCATAGTCTGTGACGGCCTCTCCACGATCTCTAGGATTCTATAATCGGTGTTAATCCTAACTACACCGAATCTTCTAGGATCACCTACTATATGGTAGAGCCCGATGGTAGCTTTAGATTTCCTAGTATAGTGGAAGTCGAGCATAGATGATATGAAGCTTGATGGATGGAAGAATGTATCACCATACATTACTATGAAATCACCGTTAACCCAGCCTCTAACAGCTTCGATAGCCTTAGCTGTACCAACCCCAGCTTCAAGATCTTGATACAGGTATGCTATATAGATATCGAATCTAGATCCATTCTTAAAATATTCTATTATAGCATCCTTACCCTGACTAAGAACTATGAATACACGTTTAACACCAGCATCTCTCAAAGCTTCTACACAGTATTGTATAACAGGTTTACTACCTATAGGTAGAAGCTCCTTAGGAACAGCATCAGTGTATGGTGCAAGCCTCCTACCCCTACCAGCAGCTAGTATCACACCGTAAATCCTATCTTGTATAGGCAAGGCTAAAATCTATACGATGCTATGAAAAGAAAAACTTTAATCTAGCCATAGGGTAATAGTGAACCATTCGGGGGCTCCGGTCGTATAGCCTGGTAAGTATCCTGGCCTTTCGAGCCAGGGGTCGCGGGTTCAAATCCCGCCCGGAGCATAGCCTTATCATTAGGGGTGTTTGAGTATTTCTATACCCCCCTATATTTATCCATGATATCCGGTATGGGGTTTACCCATAGCTAGTATGTGATGTGTTTATTTTGTTTGGAATATATCGTCGGGGTCTATGATGTTAGCGATCTTAGCTATTCTTATGTATGATTTCTAGGTGTGTAGGATTGATCGAGGATTGCTAGGGTAGGGATGCTAAGCTTCTGAAAACTGGGGGTGTTATCCTCTACAACCTATTCCTGATAGTGGGGGTATCAAGGATTAGAGGTTTACGAGAGCTGATGAGTAGAGTTGTTGAAGAGAATCTATGATGGGAAGGATACACTGTTATAGATCTATAGTTAGATATGAGCTGCATCTAGCTTAACAAACTGTGTATCTACAACGATCTATCTAGATACCTCTTCTCGATCTTCGCAGCTAAAGACCATAGATTCCCAACCCTGATCTTCCCAGCTATGGAGCAGATCATCAATCCATCAAACCTATCTATACCATACCTTTCCTCAATCCACAACGCTAATTCTAGAAACGCTATCCTTACAGCATCCTCAAAGCTTCTTCCAGAACCCGTAGTTGCGATACACATCATCTCCTCCCCACTCTCTATCCTAGGCCATCTCAAACCCTGCTCGGAGATATCGATCCTAAGAGCTACCTCAGCAGGCATCTCTATAGCCGTACCGGAGATCTCGCCATCACCCTGTATCGCATGCACATCCCCAACATAGAGTAGAGCCCCCTCATAGAATACTGGGAGGCTTACCCTACTCCCAGGACAGATATCTGGTATATCCATATTCCCACCATGCCTACCTGGAAGGAGGCTTGAAGATACACTCTCAACCTCTAGATAAGGCGCCGTCCCTATAGTACCAACCATAGGCTTATAGGGAAGCTTCAACCCATCGAAGAAGACTGTATCACCCTCTATCCTACATATCTTCATCCTATACGGGAAAGCCGTTCTCATAAACCTTAGTATAGGAACCTCTGTAAGATACCTCTCAGTAAAATCTGAGAAGTATATCGCACCCTGACCTATCGTCGGTTTGATATCCTCTATAGTCACGATTACGGATCCCCCAGGCTTCGCACCCTCCACATATATAGGCCCTACTAGAGGATTCCCGAAGGGTATCCTACCCCTATCCCTTACATCACCCGGCTTCCTTATCTGCCCAGAAGAAGCATCCTCAACCTCGACTACGATCAAACCCCCAGGTTTCACATATGCTACCGGCTTCTCATAAGGACTTAAAGTATACCTTAAACCTATATCCCTAAAGCTAACCCTCACCAAGCAGACACCCCACACCCTCCATCATGCTAGATCAAAACCCCTTCCAATATAAAGCTCCCCAATAGATACACAACCCCACATTCCTATAAAACTACCGGTAAACCTCTACAACCTCAAACCGATAACAGAAGATGAAGCTAAAACACTACCAAGCTTAGCTAAGAATCTCTAGAAGAACCCTTCTGAAAAGGTACCGGTAAATCTAAACCTCTCATACATCAGCATCCTCTAGGAATACAGTATCCAAGAATACATCTTCCAAACATTATTCTCCCACCCTTCTAAGAAGTATACAAAGATTTGAACAAACGGTAGATACTCTTCTGAAAAATAAAGATGATAAAGAAATCCATGAATAAGTAGAGGATTCAAGATCAAACCTCTATGAAAACGGGGAGCCGGCTCCACCATACCTAAATCTAGATTTAGGGATAACCGGGTAGAGATTACGATAACGAATATGCATCAACCACAGCTAGAATAATCGATGAACATTTCCACCATATAGATAAATACAAGGTTTTAGAAGAAGTAGGGTAGAAGAATCTACGATCTATTTCAAAGATTATAGATGACGCCGCCGGTCGGATTCGAACCGACGACCAACGGGTTAACAGCCCGCTGCTCTACCTGGCTGAGCTACGGCGGCATCAAGTTTTGATTTTCTCTAATCGTCTAGTTTTTAAACCTTATGTTTGCTTCGTGAATATTTAAATATACGCGTTATAGGGTTTGATGTAGGGTTGAGTAGTAGGGAGTATAAGCCTATCATCCGTATAGCTGGGCACGATGTAGATGGATCTCTTAAAGTACCGTATGGCCTAGCTTCGATTAGAGGTATAGGTGTTAGGCTAGGCTATGCTATAGCTCATGTAGCAGGTATAAACCCGGATAGGAGGATAGGCTTCCTAACCGAGGATGAAGTTAAAAGAGTAGAGGATGTATTCAGGAGGCCGTGGGATTACGGTATAAGAGGCTTCCTACTGAATAGGCAGAGAGCACCTGAGAATGGGAGGGATGAGCTTCTAATCGGTGGCGAATGGGAGCTTAGACAAAGGATGGATATAGAGTTTATGAAGGAGATTAGATGCTGGAAGGGTATAAGACACGCTTTAGGATTGAAGGTTAGAGGGCAGAAGACTAGGACTACTGGTAGGAAGGGTAGGACTGTAGGTGTGGTTAGGAGGAAGAAGTAGGGTATGGGTGATCCTAAGAAGCCTAGGAAGAAGTATGAAACACCACGTAGACCATGGGATACTGCTAGACTACAGGAGGAGCTTAGACTAGTAGGAGAGTATGGGCTTAGGAATAAGAGGGAGCTATGGAAGTACCAGACTATGCTATCTAAGTTTAGACATAGAGCTAGAACCCTCCTAGCTCTACCACCAGAAGAGAGGGAGAGGGAGGCTAGGATACTCATAGATAAGCTATACGATATGGGTATACTATCAAAGGATGCAGATCTAGATAGGATCCTAGATCTTAAAGTCGAAGATCTACTCGATAGAAGACTACAAACCCTAGTCTATAAACTAGGACTTGCCAAAACGATAATACAGGCTAGACAGATGATAGTCCATGGACATATAGCGGTAGGGGATAAGATAGTTAGAATACCATCATACATGGTTATGAGAGGGGAGGAGGAGCTTATAAGATACTCCTATAAAAGCCCGTATAACAATCCAGATCACCCGGTTAGAAGGATCCTAGCTACAGCAACCTAAAAGGCAGGATAAAGGATCCACTAAACCCTCCTACCCCTCCTACCTCCTGGACGCCTAGTACCATCATGCGGTATAGGTGTTACATCCTCGATACGACCTATCTTAAACCCCGATCTAGCTAGAACCCTTATAGCATGCATAGCTCCAGGTCCAGGAGTCTTAGATTTAACACCACCAGGAGCCCTAACCTTTATATGTAGAGCAGTTATACCCTTATCCTTAGCTATCGTAGCTGCATGCATAGCAGCTCTCACAGCAGCATACGGAGACCCGCCTAACCTATCAGCCTTAACAAACATACCACCTATACCCATAGCTATAGTCTCCCTACCACTAAGATCTGTTATATGGACTATCGTATTATTCGATGAACTGTATATGTGAGCTATACCCCACCTCTCCTTTACCTCCCTCTTAGATTCCCCACTCAAATCTATCCAACCCTCAGATACCGATAAGAAGGTAGAAACCCTAGATTTAAATATTTAAACAGTAGAGCTCCTACACTAACCCTTATATCCAAGATTATACTTGTCTGGTAGAGGGTTAGATTGTCTAGAATAGATAGGAAGATACCAGCGACTATGTCTACACAGCATCCTGATAACGTCTTCACACCTCCATGGCTACGCGGTACCGATATACTAGATGGCGATGATGAAGTATACGAGGCATACTACGTCTTTAGAAAACTTAACATAGACGAACAGATGTGGGATTGGGAAGGTAAGGATGCGGATATCCATGTAGTACGTAAACTACTATTTATCGATAAAAGCTTCTTCACAGAACATAAACTCGGTGAAGAATACTTCCTAACATATAGGCTACCCAACCCATTCGTAGAGACTATAGAGAGGAAGAGCTTCATAGAATGTCTAGAAACCATCCCTAGATTCTACGACTACGTTAAAACCATATGCGGCTTAGAAAACCCACCAGTATTCGAGGTTATACTACCCCTAACTACATCACCTAGAGATATCCTAACAGTCTACGAAACCTATCGAAGCTTAATAGCTAGTAGGAATTCTATCAAGCTATTCGATAATACACCCCTATCGGATATAATAGGCTCTACGAAGCCTGAATCTATAGAGGTCATACCCCTACTAGAGGATATGGATAGCATACTTAAACTAGATACCATAGTCGGAGGCTACATCGCTAAGATAAAACCCAAGTATCTAAGAGTATTCATAGCTAGATCCGATCCGGCTTTAAACTATGGATTAATACCGGCAACCATACTAGCGAAGATAGCGTTAGCTAAGATTTATAGGCTTATGGAGGAGTATAGGATAGATATATACCCTGTAATAGGCGGCGGCCCTCCACCGTTTAGAGGACATATATCACCACAGAATATAGAGAATGCTTTAGAAGAGTATAGAGGTTACAAAACCGTAACCATACAATCATCCTTCAAGTATGACCACCCTATAAACATCGTAGCGAAAGCCATAGAGTATATAGGTAAGGTATTCAAGAAGGATGAATCATACTATCTGGATGATCTAGCAGACTATGTGGAGACGAATATGGATAACATAGTATCGATACTAAATAAGCTAGTAAGCAGATATCAGAAAGAGGTTACCAAGCTAGCTAAACTCGTAAACGATGTAGCAACGCTGGTCCCAGCTAGAAGAGCTAGAAGACTACATATAGGCTTATACGGGTATACTAGGAGTGTAGGCCCGGTTAAACTCCCCAGAGCCATACCATATGTATCCGCACTCTACAGTCTAGGTATACCACCAGAGTTTATAGGCTTATCATCTCTAACCGAACTAAACGAATACGAGTGGAATATAGTGAAAGATCTATACGTTAAGATCCACGTCGATCTAAGCTATGCTGCACGCCACGTAAACATGGAGAATATAGATCTACTAGAGAAGTATTGTAGAAGTATACCGAGCGATGTACTAGATATGTATATTGAGGATCTATCTGAAGCAGAGAATCTAGGTATAAAGCTTGGAGCAGCTAGCTTAGATGATAAGCTATACCTTAACACAGTTAACAGCTTCCTAATAGCATTCCTTCTAGGTAGGAAGGATTCCGAAGACTACTTGGTTAAAGCAGCCATGCTTAGAAGATTCCTAGGCTAAAGTTACTAGTCTAGTATACCTACACCTAGAGATCACTATAAACCCATCAAGCTTCTCTAGATAACCATACACTCTATACGAGGAGAGGTACACCAACAAATCTATACAGCTACAAGTGTATTTTCCGAAACTGGTAGTATGCGATCTGAATAAATCTTCCAACTACATCCCTAAAGTATACATAGCGATAGAGTAGCAGTTTTCAGTATAGCTTAACCTAACCTGCAACCTCCTAGTATAGTATACCTGAGTGGTTAGAAGCATTTAGAAAAGCTTATATCTACAATGTATCATCACGATCTTTGGTTTTAGAGGGAGGGCTGGAGAGGGGAGTGGTAGAAGAGGATTGGAGAACCCTTCTTAAAGACCTTATCACTAAACCAGAGCAGATAACGGAGAAATTTAGGATCGATATAGAACCTCTCAAAGCCGTTGTATCCGTATATCCTATGAGAGTTTCTAGATACTACTTCAACCTCATAGAGGAGGTTGGCGATCCCATATGGATGCAGTGTATACCTAGCCCACTAGAACTTAAAGACCCGTACGGAATTGAGGATCCGCTAGATGAAGAGGGAGATAGCCCCGTACCAGGTTTAGTTCATAGATACCCTGATAGAGTTCTTATGTGTGTATCAACCGTATGCGCTACATACTGTAGATTCTGTACTAGGAAGAGGATGGTGGGAAGATCCCCTGCGAGGTTGTCTATGGATGAATGGGCTAAACAGATAGAGTATATCAAGGGTAACCCATCTATAAGAGATGTACTACTCTCCGGTGGAGATCCATTCATGCTTCCAGATGAGACTCTAGATCGCATATTAGGTAAGGTTAGAGCTATACAGCATGTGGAGATTGTAAGAATAGGATCTAGAATGCCCTGTACACTACCGCAAAGGATAACCCCTAAGCTATGCAGTATATTGAAGAAATATCATCCACTATATGTTAACGTACACTTCAATCATCCTAGAGAGATAACGGAGGAGAGTGAAAGAGCATGCGGATTACTAGCAGATGCGGGTATACCACTAGGTAATCAATCCGTACTATTGAAGGGGGTCAACGACGACCCCAAGGTTATGAAGGAACTCCTACATAAACTATTAAAGATACGTGTTAGGCCATACTACCTATTCCAGATGGATCTAGTTAAGGGGGCATCCCACTTCAGAACCAGAGTAGAGACGGGTATAAAGATACTCGAATCGCTTATAGGCTATACATCTGGTTTAGCTATACCTAGATACGTTATAGATGCTCCGGGCGGCGGGGGTAAAATACCGATTCAACCAAACTATATAGTAGCATTCGATAAGGATAAGGTGATCCTCAGGAACTATGAAGGCAATATATACGTGTATCCGCAGCCTCCCATAGAGGAGGAGGCTATAGCCTACGCTACGCCTCCCTAGACTTAAAGGGAGGCTATTAGAAGAGCTATGCCGCTGAAGGTATGTATAACGTATAATCTAAGAAGACCTGCCGCATCAGATCTACCAGAAGACTACTATGTAGAATATGATGAAGAGGAAACTGTAGAAGCTATAGCTAAAGCTCTAGAGAAGAGTGGATGTAGTGTCGTGAAGATCGAAGCCGATGAGGATTCCTACCTACGGCTTAGAAGCGAGAAACCAGATATAGTGTTCAATATAGCTGAGGGGCTAAGAGGTGAGAGTAGAGAATCGCATATACCTTCCATACTCGAGATGCTGGGTATACCATATACCGGATCTGGACCCGCTACCCTAGCTATATGTCTTGATAAAGCTCTAACCCACCAGGTATTATCATCGTATGGGCTGCCATCACCTAAATTCCAGGTGTTTGAATCAGTTGAAGAGAAACTCGAAGACTATCTGGAATTTCCACTCATAGTTAAACCTCTAAGAGAGGGGTCGAGCAAAGGTATTAGAAGCACATCTCTCGTCAGGGATGCGGAGGCTCTTAGAAAACAGGTTTCATGGGTTATATCGACTTATAAACAACCCGCTATAGTCGAGGAATTCCTACCTGGTAGAGAATTCACTATAGGAATCCTAGGTAATAGGAGTCCAGTCGTACTACCGATAGTAGAGATTCTACTCGATAAATTACCGAGGGAAGCTAGCCCCATATACTCCTACGAAGCTAAATGGCTTTGGGATACACCGAACAATCCGCTAGATATACTACGATGCCCGGCAGATATACCGTTAAGCTTAGAATCCAAGCTTAAAGATATAGCTCTCAAAACGTTTAGAGTCCTAGGATGCAGAGATCTATGCCGTATAGACGTCAGGCTAGATAGATACGGTGAACCACGCATAATGGAAGTCAACCCTCTACCAGGATTGATACCGAATCCAGATGCACACTCAGCCCTACCTACAGCTGCTAGAGCAGCCGGATATAGCTACGACGAGCTAATATGCACCATCCTCTGGTACGCTCTAGAAAGGTATGGCATGGAGGATAAGCTAGATAATAGATCACTTGTTAAACTTCCTAAACCTATCTAAGGCATAGGATATTATCCTAGCTATGAAATCCTCATAACGTATACCAGCAGCATTCAAACTCCTAACGAAACCTGAATCTAGCGATATATCCGGGTTTGGATTAACTTCTAGAACATATGGCACCATACCTCTAAGCCTTATATCTACACGACCATAATCCCTACACTTTAAAGCTTTATAGGCCCTTCTAGCAGCATCCTCCACTCTAACCCTTACCCCTTCATCAAGAGGTGCTGGACATAGAGGCCTAGTCCTCTCATACTCATAGCTACCTTTAACCCATTTAGCATAATAGTCTACTATCCTAGGCTCCTCTTCGAACTCGAATACGATCTCAGAGATAGGTAGCATCACAGGTTCTTCACCTCCTATGAACGCTACGTTAAGCTCTCTACCCGCGATATACTCCTCAACCAACGCTGGCTGACCATACCTTACGACTATATACTCGACGATATCTTTAAGCTCATCGAAGCATCTAACAAAATTTCTACGCGTTAAACCGATACTAGCATCCTCAGCTACAGGTTTAACTATAAGTGGGAAACTCAGTTTAGAATCCCAATCCAAGATACTGTTCAAAACCCTATACTCTGGTGTAGGTATACCCTTAGCTCTAAATATATCCTTGGATAACCCCTTATCCCTAGCTAAAGCCAAGGTTAAAGGATCTGCCCCAGTATACGGAACCCCTAGAAGCTCTAGGAGTGCTGCTACATTCATCTCATACATACTATAACCGAAGGCTCCCTCACATAGATTTACAGCTACATCAGGATTACAGTTTTTAACAGCTCTAGCAAACTCGATTATATCATCTCTAAGTGGGATAATATCGTACTTTAAATCAAGCCTCTCTAGAGCTAGTCTAACAGCTTCAACTTCCTCTAGCACCCCTGCTTCAGATAGATATTCGATACTATCAGGCTTACCAGCTGGTGCATTATATAGTATAGCGACCTTCATACTCAAAGATACTCCTCCATAGGATAGCTGGATACAGCCTTAGTTATAAGCCATTCTAGAAGCATAGATGGCTCCACACCTTTACTATAGGCTTCCCTAAGTATAGACTCATGCTCCCTCAACGCAATATACATACTCCTCAGATACTTCTTCAACTCTGCTTCATCCATATCAAGCTCGAACATTATTCTCTCAGGTGTAAACATCCAACGTATAGCCATGGTACATTCACCGATAACTTCTATCTCAAAATCATTACCTAACGGATTTGAGTCTTCACTCCACCAAAACGGCCATACTACGCATATCAGGGGCCTATATCTATTAAGCATACAGCCAAGGCCATGTTTAAGGGCTATACATGAGCCATTCGAAAACCTCATCTGAATCCTATACCATGACCCACCCCATTGATAGTATACCATCCTCATCTCAGGATTCTCCAAATGATCACGATAAGCTTCAGGTATCATGCTACACTCGATCAACTCTTTAACAATCCTTGAATCTATATGGGCAACCATACGCTTAATATCAGCATACAGTATGAATGGTTGACATCGATTACAGCATCCTAAACCTAGAGATGCACATAGGATGCATGTCCTATGCGTTAAATAGCTAGATAAATGCGATAACGTCATTCTAAGTAGAAAACCTATGGTTTTTACCTTTCTAATATTTAAATATTAGATATGTATAGCGGATAGGGAAAGTATATCTGTAAGTTTCGCAAGTCGAAGCGAATAGTATACAGCCATATGCTTCATCAGGATATAGAGGAGTTAAGTTTAATCTTAAGCTAGAACTCTAAGATTATTTTATATAGGAGTAGCTATTAGCCTTAGAAGCTATGGATATAGCGTTCTTCACATGGGAGTACCCACCTAGAATAGTCGGAGGACTCGGTGTATACTCGTATGAAGTTACTCGTAGATACGTTAAGATGGGACATAACGTCTACGTATTCACGTTAAACGATGGAAATCTTAAGACTAGAGAGCTTATAGGAGGAGTAGAGGTTCATAGACCACTACTTATGGATATAACGAGTATAATGTTCGATATAGTAGCATCAGAACTTAAGAATTGGGGTCCAGGATTCAAATTCTTCTCAGATATATACCTGTACAATCTTCTATCAGCCTCCAAGCTAGTAAACGATCTACACCGATTCGAAGGCTACAAGTTTGATATAGTATCGGTTCACGATTGGCTTTCAGTGATAGCTGGGCTACTCGTTAAGAAGCATTTAGGAATACCTATGGCTTTCCATATACATAGTACTGAGAGAGGTAGAACTCTAGGAAATGGATCTATGACCGTTATGGAGCTTGAAAGAAAGGGGGCTGATGGGGCTGATAAAATAGTAACGGTATCATATGCTATGAAATCAGAATTAGAGACGCTTGGATTTCCCATAAGTAAGGTAGAGGTAGTATATAATGGCGTAGACCCTGATAAGTATGATCCTAGCAAGATAGATAGAGGGGAGGTCTACAAGCTTAGAGAAAGATACGGTGTCAAGGAAGATGAAAAGATTATACTATTTATAGGTAGGCTTACAGCGGTTAAAGGTGTCGATAAGCTCATACAGGCTATGTCATACATAGCAGCGAAGCATCCCGAAGCTAAGCTTATCGTAGTAGGTCTAGGAGAGCTTAGAGACTACCTCGTCAACCTTACGAAAACCCTAAATCTCGAGGATAAAGTTATCTTGAGATTTGACTTCCTAAGCGAGGATGAGCGTATACTTCATTACGCTATGTCAGATATATGCGTCTTCCCAAGTCTCTACGAACCCTTCGGTATAGTTTCTCTAGAAGCTATGTCTATGGCTAAACCAGTAGTAGTAGGTGCGGCAGGTATAAGCGGTATGAGGGAGATAGTCGTACCGTCAGGCGAAAACCAGACCGGTATACATGTAGATCCTAGAAGACCTGAGGATATAGCTTGGGGTATTAACATACTATTAGATGATCCTAAGCTGGCGGAGAAGCTGGGTAGAAACGGTAGAAGAAGAGTTCTAGAGGAGTTTACATGGGATAGGATAGCTGAGAAAACTATTGAAATCTATGAAAAGCTTATCAAGAAATAATAGCGGATGAATTAACCGGGTCTCTATCTTCAACCTATACCCGCCTCTACCTTGCCTCCTGCCTTATAAACACCATGTACGATGCTATCAACGTTATACAGGCTACCAACACTAGTACCAGTATATTAGGCCACGCTGATACTAGACCTTGATATATGGATAACGATTGATTAAGCCTACCCTGCATAAAGCCGAGAATGTACTGAATTATCTTCGTGAAATGGTAGTTTGGCGTTATACTATTTATAGCTTCCGTTATAGTAGCTCTAGCCCTTGTCTGCTCTATTATACGCTGCATCTCCTCAGGGCTAGGTCTTCTAATAGTTACATTCCCACCTGGACGCTGTATTATTTCTATACCAGTTATTGGCCTATACATGTATGCTACGAGAGAGGCGATTATAGGTATAGCGAATGTGAATATAGCCCATAGCGTTACGCTTACTATCACACTCTGAGTAGTCCTCCTCGCTATAGTGGATAATAGTATAGCTATACCATAGTAGCTTATAGCGTATAGTATCGAGAATACTATGAATAGAGCTAGCCTAGCTATATCCTCGCTTGTAGGTGTCACACCTAGGATTACTATGGATCCTCCTACATTAACCAGGGATGCTATGGAGACTGCTATAGATACAGCTAAGATTGCCGCTATGAATTTCCCAGTTATAAATGTATCTCTATATATGGGTTGAGCTAGGATCGTCTTCAGAGTACCCTTCTCCCTTTCCCCGGATATAGCATCGCATCCTAAAGCTATACCTACTATCGGAGCGAAGTAGGACATGGATGATGCTATTATCGATGCAGCTCTACCTAGGAACCCTGTAGGCATAGCTATACCGAGACCCTGAGCCATGGAGAGGACTGTAAGGTATATCGAAGCCATACCGACCATGAATACAATCGAGAATACAGCTACGAGTATTATGAAGCGTTTACTATGTATTATATCAGAGAATTCTCTAGATGCGACAGTATACACGCTAGGCATTGGAAGCCTCACCCCTATAATATCTTATGAATAGATCCTCCAGAGACGGTTCTTCAACTCTTATACTCGATATCTCAACCTTCATATCTGAAGCGATCTTAACTATATCCACCCTGATATCCTTCGTAGAATCCACATAGAGACTATCTACACCTATCCTCACACCCCTCACCCCCTCCATACCGGTTAGAGCTGAAGCAAGCTTCCCTAAATCACCTCGAACCTCTACGTATATCTTGTAGCCTACCTCGCTCATAAGCTTGGATATCAGATCTTTAACCCTACCCTGAACGACAATCCTACCGCGGTTCATTATAGCGATAGAACTACAGAGGGGCCCAACTTCGAATAGTAGATGCGTACTTAGAACTATAGTCCTACCCTCGCTATTCAGCTTCAATACGAGATCTTTAAATGCTCTAGACCCCTCTGGATCTAAACCAGCGGTAGGCTCATCTAGTAGGAGTAGCTCTGGATCTTTAATTAACGCTTGAGCTATACCAAGCCTCTGCTTCATACCTCTAGAGAAACTTGAAACCCTCCTATTTTTAACCTCGTATAAACCTACTAGAGATAGGATATCTTCGATACGTTTCCTCCTCTCAGGCTTAGGTATATCGTTCAAAGCAGCTATATACTCTAGATTCTGTTCAGCTGTGAGATGCTCGTAGAAACCGAAACCTTCAGGTAGAAAACCAACCCTCCTACGTATCTCACGAGATTCCCTAACTATATCGTATCCTAGAACCCTACCGGAACCATTTGTGGGGAGGGTTAAGCCTGTTAGCATCATCAAAAGCGTAGTTTTACCTGCACCATTAGGTCCTAGTAGACCGAATATAGATGATTTCTCAACGGTGAAATCAAGCTTATCTACAGCTACGACCGCGCCGCCGCCAGATCTATAAACTTTAGTTAATCCATATGTTTCGATAACATATTCAGGTATAGAGGTCACCTCCTACCGATCCTCCTATACATGAGGAACAGGCTTGTTAACGCTAAAACTATAGCTATACCTCCGTAGAGAAGCCAACTAGTTTCATGGAATAACTCCACCCTAAGCGTAAACTGTGATGGGGGAACCTGATCTGAAGATAATGTGAAATCTATGTAGTAGTTTCCAGCGTTAATATCGGGCGTCGTCGAGATACGTATAGTGAAGGAGGCTTCCTCACCTACCCTTAATACACTTAAGCTCGTAGGAGATACATCTATATTGAAGCCGCTAGGAATACTGGAGTATAGGAGTTTTACATTAGTAGTATCCCGGCTACCCGTATTCTTAACGGTTAGGGTGAAGGTTGTCTCTCCTCCGACAGTTAGTGATGTATAGAAGTTCTGAGTAATTATCGATAGCTTATATAAGCCTAGGATGTTTAGTTTTAGATCGATCCTATCAGATACATCGCTACTCTTAGCATACACCGTTAGATCCACAGTTCCTAGAGACGAAGCTGATGGAACTGATACTACTAAATAGAATTCCTTGGATCTACCTGCTTCTACATAAAGCTTGGTTATCTCTTGTCTACCTGAATCTTCGAATCTATATCTCCAACCTCCTGGTATACCTTCGACAAACAGATCTAGTAGCTCATCATAGCCACCCATATTCTGGACTAATATCTTAAAACGTGCATCGGATCCAGAGTATACGTCTATGTATGGCGGTGCAGCTACAAGCTTAATGTATGGAGGCGCCCTCTTTACATCTATCCTTAAATCTATCTCATCCGATAGGATACCCGAATCTGCTTTAAGAGTTAGCTTATATACACCATCGCTAACTGTAGATGGTATAGAGATATCTACTATGAGATCTAACGATCCAGCACTCGGTAGGGTTACCTCAGATACAGGGGTACCATCTAGAGTTTTAACGGATACAACCCATCCAATAATCGTAGGCTCTACGGATACCTTAAATCTTTGATCTAGTTCCACAGGATTCCTAACTTTAACTTGAAATCTAACGGTATCACCTGGTATAGCCGTTCTACCAGGTATAGGACAGTACAGTATCGTAGATGTTAGAGGATTAACGTATACCATAAACTCTATTGCTGATACTATATCAGATGAAGCTTTCAAGGTTAAAGTATACTGTCCACGAGAATCTATAGGTATAAAAATCTCTAATTGTAGATTAACTGCTTCGTTAGGTTGTAGTAGAATCTTAGAAACCTCCTGGTTTTGCAGCAATATACGTGTAAGCCATGATGCAGGTTTATCCACTGATAACTCCACCATCTTCGCTTCATCAGCCAGGTTGCTTATAGTTAATGGTAACTGTATCTTCCTACCTGGATCAGTAGATAGCGACACCATCTGTGATCGAAGCTTTATAGCTTTACGAAGAGTTAACGCACCGAGATCGAGTTCACCACTAGATATGGATACCACCTTAGATAGTTTAACGTAGCCAGGCTTGGAGAAGGTTAACGACATACTCTTAGATACGGAAGGTAACACTAAATAGAAGGATCCATCGGTAAGAGATTCGAAACATCCTATAAGAATACCATCCTGAGAGTATACATCTATCTTAACATTACCTAAAGCGGATCCATCATCATCTAATACGGAGCCGTATATCCTTACTGTAGGTTGAGGCTGGACATAGATATAGAACACTTTACGAAGCATAAGCGTTCCATTAACTATAATTGTTAGTTTGTACAAGCCTTCAAGAGCATCCTTAGGTATGGAGAGTATAACATCCATCGATATACTCTGCCCCTTAGATAAAACTATACTCAAAACCTCCCTATTCTGATAGACTATCCTAACACCCCACTCTTCAGGCTTCTCTACGCTAAGTGTTAAAAGCTCTGCTACCTCACCTTCATTAGATATAGTAACTGGTATCGATATATCTGATCCCGCTGTAGAAGCTATGGTCGCTGTCATGGATGTAACCCTTATAGCCTCCCGTAAAGTAATATTACCTATATTCATATCGAACTTCTGAGCATTTATACTCCTAGTAACGGTAACGTAGCCGGGCTTAGAGAAGGTTAACGTATACGTATAACCCCTCTCTAATAGTAGCCCAAAGTATCCATCACTATTTGTATATGATAGGGTTTTTACCGATCCATCCTGAGCTGATACTAGGATTCTAACACTAGATAAGCCTGATCCATTCTCGTCTAGTACATAGCCGTATACGAAGGTGTAATTTACTGTTTGAGCTGATAACTGTGGTAAGCTAGATGCTAGTATTAGTAGGAGTGTAGCTATCATAGAAGTCTTTGATGGTATGACGCTAGCTTCACCCATATCTTTCACTATTCCTCCTTTAGAAAGCCAGCCTTAATATAAGGGATTCCGAGAAACTAGTGAAACCTATGTTTCTATACAGGTTTTAAGCTGAAACATTATTTTTAACTAAGAGCTTTTCTAAGATTCTCAGCTGCTTCACTAGGAGGTATAGCATTCACATATATCCATCCACCAAGCTCTAATCCAGCCCATATGGATGTTTTCGGTAGTATCTCGATATGCCAATGGTGATCTCGAGTTAAGCCATAGTGTAGCCAGTAGTTAAATTCAAACTCACCGAGGATTGATCGTAACCTACGCATAACATCTACTAGTATTCTAGCTAAAGCTTCGATATAACTCTCTGTACGTGGTATATCAGGCTTATGTTCGATCGATGTCACCATAACTTCGTACGGTTTGGAGCTAGCTTTAGGGCATATAGCAAGGATATCATCATATCTATTGATTAAGGAGCTCTCCTCTATAAGCATACATACTGGGCATTCACCCCTATACGAGGATAGCTCAAGCTCTACTCTAGGTGGGATAATAGGTGAAGCAGCTATCTGCATATGCATATGCTCTATCGAAGCACCAGCTGATCTACCATAATTCTTGAACAATAGTACGTATCTTATATTTGGATCTAGCTTCAGTATATCTATACGTTCAAGAGCTGCTTTTATAGCTAATGCTTGCTGATCGATTGATATACTCCAAGGCTTATCCTCATGTTTAGGTGTTTCTACAAGAACCTCATGGTACCCATATACGCCTTCATATGTGGTAGAGAATATCGGGTATAGGTTATCGAATACTCTAACTAGCCAATCACTCCTTCTAGCATCATCTTCATCTCTAAACCGATGTATAGATCCATCATCTGATCTTACATAAATAAGCTTTGCAGGAGGTGTTGCACGTTCGTTACCCGGGCAGAATGGGCACCCCTCTACTCCACCATAGTGAATAGGACGTCTACCTCTACGTGGAGCTACTACGATCCATTCACCTGTTAGTTGGTTACGTATAAGTTTAGACAAACCTGTGTTAGGAGTAGAGTGAGGAGGCTGCTAATATACCGTTCGGTGTTAGATAGAATCTAGCACCATTCTCAGAGTCTATGGAGGCTACGTATCCAGAACGTATAAGGAGAGTTATGGTAGAGTCTATGCATCTAGCTTCCATACCGGTTCTTTTAGATAGCTCCACAATGGTTAGAGCTTTGGATCGATCTACAGCTCCTAAGGTTAATAGGGATGAGAGGAGGTTTTTCACAAGACTACTGAAACCTTGCTCTCCTTCCAGCATCCCCATAAGCTTCGAGCACCTTCTTAGCTATATTTCTCCAATCAAACCTTTTAGCTTTTACTATAGCGTTAAATCGGAGTTTCGATACTAGATCAGCATCTACCAGTAGTCTCTCAATACATGAAGCTAAACTGGCAGGATCCCCAGGGCTAGCCCATAAACCATCTACTTCATGCTCAACTATCTCCTTCAACCCACCTGTAGCTGAGACTATTACAGGTAGACCTGAAGCCATACCTTCTAAGGCAACTATACCGAACGGCTCGTATAGTGAGCATACAACCATGATATCTGCAGATTTTAGTATAGCTTTAAGATAGACATCGTCTATAAATCCTGTGAATACTACATGCTCAGATAAACCTAGATCTGAAGCTTGCCTTTCAAGCTCCCCCCTCATATACCCGTCACCTACTAGGATAAGCTTAACATCCCTATACCTGTGAATTACGATACTCATAGCTTGCAGTAGTATATGGAAGCCCTTCTGATGGCTCATCCTCCCAACAGATACTATAAGCTTCTCCCAGGGTTTGACACCTAGCCTGCCACGTATAGAATCTCTATCTACGCTTATATTGAAGATTGATGGATCAACTCCATTATGGATGACGTATACCTTATCCTCTGGAAGCTTAAAGTAGCGGATAAGCTCATCTTTCATATGACTACTTACCGTTATAACGATCGAAGCCTCATAGGATGCCCACCATTCTATAGAGTCTACCATATAAGATTCTGGGTTTGCTAATCCTTGTGATCTACCCCTCTCAGTACTATGGAAGGTTACTACGAGCGGTATTCTAAGCATATGCTTAGCAGATATACCAGATAGAGCGGTAAGCCAGTCATGACTATGCACTACATCAGGTTTACCGAAATTATGAGTTATATACCCTATACGCTTCTCGAAGAAATGGTTGAATAGAGCTACCCACATATGGAAATTTGACGCTCCTATCTCTACGGGAACCCTATGTACATGTACACCATCCTCCACCTCGTAGATAGACTTACCTGGGAAGTCGAGTGTCACGACGTGGACTTCACATCCTTCTGAAGCTAGAGCTCTACTAAGGAAGTAGACATGTCTAGATATACCTCCAACTATCCTAGGAGGATACTCCCATGAAAGCATAATTATACGCAAAGCTTCAACCCTCTGATGATACGATGAGCTTAACTATATCTTCATACCTTCTCAGAATGCTCTTAGCTATCTCAGGATTCTCAGATTCGACGTATAGTAGTATCTTAGGTTCCTCTAGGGAGGGTACGATAGATATATATACATCGCCCTCGATTATCTTCAACCCTTCTATACCAGGAGCATCGTAATCTCCAAGCTCCTCCCTCAGCCTCGCTATAACTCTACTCATAGATCTCCTAGGCAACTCTACTGAACCATCAACCTTATACTTTAAAGGTATCTGTCTTCTGATAGAGCTAATCCTATGCTTAGATAGAAGTTCTAGCATAACTAGCATCGAAGCTATAGAATCAAAGAACGGTGTTAATCTAGATATACAGATTCTACCAGTTTCATCCCCTCCGAATACCGCTTTAGAATCTATTATACTTCTAAGTAGAGCGGATGGGTCTCTCTTACATCTCATAACGTTGTAACCTAAATTGGATATATAGTTGTATATGGATTCGGGGATACACGATGATAAAACTACATTGCCTATACTACCTATTTCAGCTAGATAATACGCTAGCATACCTAGAGTTAACTCGCTTTGTAACGGGATACCTTCATCATCTACTACAAGTATTCTAGAACCGCTACAATCGAATATGAAGCCTAGATCAGCATTGATAGAGCGAACAACTCTAGATGTCGCTTCAACCTCCTCTAATATACCTTTAGTTTTCGTAGATCTAACACTCCGTACGCCTAGAAGGAATACATCGGCGTCGAGCCTATCTAGGAGTATAGGTAGTATAGCAGAAGTCGATCCTTCGACAGCGTTTACTACAAGCTTTATACCTCTCAAGCTACCGATCGATGAGCGGGCCAGTAGATCGTCTACATACTCCTCCATAAACCCGGTTGGATAAGTTAGCTCACCTATATCCTCAGGTTTAACTCTACGAAATGACTCCTTAAATAAAATCTCATCTATAGCTCTTCTCTCAGATCCGCCTATCTCTACCCCATGCCTATCTAACACCTTTATAACGATATGCCCAGGAGCATGAGCGGGGGCAGATACATATACCCCGCCGTCGAGTTTATATCTGGGTATGTAGGAGTTAAGAAGCGGTAGCGGTGTTACTGTAAGATTCTCTACATCGATACCAGCAGCGAGGAGACCTGAAACAAGGCTACGCTTAATCATCCTGGATATCGTAGAGTTATCTCTAGCTACAGCTACCCTTCCACCGATATTCAACCATGAACCTATAGCTAAACCTAGTTTAGCTGCAAAATCTGGTGTAACCTCTACGTTTACAGCTCCAGTTACACCTTCAACCGTGAATAATGTCGAATACCATCTTATCCCCCATCTGATATCTGAGCTGACTATCGAGTATGAGTCTACGAGTCTCTCAGGCCATATCCTAATACTAGAACGGATAACGCTATGCTTACCGATCCTACATCTATCACCCACTACTACACCTGGGTTGCATAAAACGCTTTCGCCTAGTATACATGATTCACATATAATCGAGCCATCGATCCTAGAATATGCTCCTATAACCGAGGAATCCCATATAATACTCCTAGATATTGAGACACCATCACCTACTGATACATTACGTCCCAAGACCGATGATGGCCCTATCGATGCATCAGAGCTTATAGTTGAACCTCCACCTATAGCTACAGGTGGAGTCAAATGGATATTGTTGATAACATCAGGATCTTCAACCCATATACCTGGCTCATACTCTAAACCAGCTGGTTTTAGCATACCAGCTCTACGGTTTAGAACATCGATATTCGCCTGTAGATAGTTTAAAGGGGTACCTATATCGTTCCAGTAGCCTTTAAGAGGGTAGATGTAAACTGGCTCACCCTCGCTTATGAGTTGAGGTATAAGATCCTTAGAGAAATCGTATGATTTACCAGGAGGTATCTGGTTATAGGCTTCAGGTTCTAAGATATATATACCGCAGTTTATCCATAGACTAGAAACTTCAGAGTATGAAGGCTTCTCTTGCAACCGCTTAACCCTATACTCATCATCGAATACTAGTACACCAAACTCTACAGGATTATCGATCTTGGTAGATGCTATAGTCAGAATAGAACCTTTATCTTTATGGAAATCTAACATATCGCTTACATCAAAGTATGAAAGTACGTCACCACTCCAAACTAGGATGGTACCTTCTTCGACTCCATACATCTCTATAGCAGATTTTACACCTCCAGCAGTACCCATAGGTCTATCCTCTATGCTATAGGATACCTCTGCACCTATGCTCGAGCCATTACCGAAGTACTTCTCAACCACCATAGGCATGTAGTGGAGGGTTAATATGAACTTCTTGAACCCGAATGATAGAAGGGTTTCGAAAGTATGCTTGAGTACAGGTTTATTAGCTATAGGAACCATAGGCTTAGGTCTATTCGAAGTGAGAGGACGTAGTCTAGTTCCTTCACCACCAGCCATTATAAAAACAGGAGGAGCTCGCACCTCGTAAAAGTTTTATGATGAATGCATAAAATAAACTTTCTATAGGAGTTAACGGTAGAGGGTGGATCATTATTGGATTTAGTCCTAGTTTTCGAAGTACATCAACCCTTTAGACTTAGACGCAGGTTTAAGGGTAGACTACCATATAGATACTTCGATAATCAGCTTAATAGGAAGATGCTGGAGAGGGTATCCTATAGATGCTATCTACCAGCTAATAGGATAATATCGGAGATTATAGAGGAAAGTGACGGCCGGTTTAAGGTAGCATTCTCGATTTCAGGACTCCTACTCAAACAAGCTGAGATGTGGATGCCTGAGGTTATAGATTCATTCCAGATACTAGCTGATACGGGATGTGTAGAATTCATAGCTCAAACATACTATCATAGCCTCGCATCGATCTATAAAGAGAAGGATGAATTTAGATTTCAAGTTAAGAAGCATGTAGACATTATGAGAAAGGCATTCGGAATTAAGCCGAGGATACTAGAGAATACTGAACTCATATACAGCGATTCGATAGGTGTTGAAGCGGAGAGTCTAGGATTCGAAGCTGTTATAACAGAGGGGGCTGAAAGAGTGTTGAATTGGAGGAGCCCTAACTATCTATACAAGGCTAAGGATAGTAGTTTGAGGATATTAACTAGGAATTACAGGCTTTCAGATGATATAGGGTTTAGATTCTCAGCTAGGGATTGGGTGGAATACCCCCTAACAGCGGATAAGTATAGTGAGTGGATAGCTAGGAGTAGTGGACAGTATGTACTAGTCTTCATGGATTACGAGACATTCGGTGAGCATCATCCAGCAGAGACTGGTATAATGGATTTTCTAGCATGGCTACCTAGGGAGGCTATTAAGCGAGGTATAAGATTCTTGACACCAAGCCAGGTAATAGATGAATACCATCCGGTAGATGAGGTGGAGGTCCCTGATAGCAACCCGGTATCGTGGGCTGATGAAGAGAGAGATCTCTCCGCATGGATAGGCAACGATATGCAAAGATTATGCTTCAACCGGATAGAACGGCTGGAGTCGATCGTTAAATCTTCTAACGATAGGGGGGCTTTAGAAGCTTGGAGGATGCTGCAGTGTAGCGATCTACTATATTATCAAAGCGTTAAAGGAGGTGGGGCAGGTATGGTTCACATGTATTTCAGCCCATATGAGTCTCCATACGAGGCGTTTGCAAGACATATGTCAGCTTTACTAGATCTAGAGGAATATTGCGAAGGTGAGGGTTGAAAGTACGTAAGTCTACGATTTAACTTATACGACGCTAACTACCAGGTTTACTTGAACTAGGTACGTAAACTTTAATTCTGACAAGGTACTTCCGGTCTATATCCTTGGTATGGAGGTTAACTTAGATTTAAGCGATGATGAGAGTATAATAGCTAGGTTTGAAAGCGATATAGGAGTAGATGGAAGATACGGTGTTAGCCAGCTTATCATCACGAATAAACGTTGTATAGTATGCGATGATAGGGGTAGGATTGTGAACTCCATAGATCTATCATCTATATCCTCAGTAAATATAGTGGATTATGTAGGTAATAGCGAGTTAAAGCTGATACTTAAAGATGGAAGAGCTATGCATCTCATAAGGTTTACGAAGAGTTTGAGAAGAGAGTTTAACGAAGCCGCCAACCTTATAGAGAATGCATCATCTACGAGAGCGATTATCAGTAATCAGAGAGGGGAGCAGGAGAGAACCAGTTTCAAAATGACCCCCCTACTCTTTGTTTTAAGATTTGCTCTACCTTATAAGCTAGCTCTAATTCTAGGTATAGCATCTGGGATAGCTAGCATATTCCTAGGGCTATTACCACCATACTATCTCAGGATATTGATCGATGATGTTATCCTTGGTCAGAGGAGGGAGCAGCTTATCGTTATAATCGTGATAATAGTTGTTACACAAGCCTTAAGCTCTATGTTAGGTGCGGTGCGTAGCTATACGTTATCCTATGTAAGCCTTAAAGTTATGTATTCTATAAGGGTTAACTTGTTTAAGCATATAATGCGGTTCCAACCGAATATACTGGATACATATGAGTCTGGTCGACTCATATCTAGGATAACCGATGATGCTAGTAGGGTGAACTGGTTCTTATCATGGGGGTTGGAGCAGCTTTTAAGGAGCATAATATCGCTAGCATCAGTAGCTACGATGATATTCGCGTTAGATCCGAGACTAGCTATGATAGCTTCAGCACCCCTACCTCTACTCATCTTGGGTGTATCCATGTTTAGTAGAAAGGCTAGATGGGTCTACCACTATGAGTGGAGGAGGTCTACCGATGTATCTGCACTACTAGTAGATGTTATACCTGGGTTTACTGTTGTTAAGGCATACTGTATGGAGGGATACGAGGAAGATAGATTAAAGACGAAGTTGAACGAAGTCGTTAAAGCAGGCTTAAAATCGACAATACTCAACCTGAAATTCTTCCCTATGTTAGGCTTCGCGATATCATCGGCTACAGCTATCATATGGTGGGTTGGAGGATTAGAAGTTCTAGGAGGAAGGATAACTTTAGGGGTACTTTCAGCTTTCATATCCTATGTAAGCCAGTTCTACGGGCCGATACAGACGCTTATAAGTATGGTTGAACCTATGAAGAGAGCTAGTACAGCCGCGGAGAGGATTCAAAGCCTAATGTCTATGGAGCCGAGTATAAAGGATTCACCTAAGAGTATTGATCTAGATATTAGGGGGTGGATAAAGTTCGAGAATGTATGGTTTGGCTATACCCCCTACACCAATGTATTGAAGAATATAAACTTTGAGATAAAGCCTGGAGAGAAAGTAGGCATAGTTGGGCCTACAGGCAGCGGCAAGACGACTATAACCAAGCTACTACTAAGATTCTACGATGTAAGTAGGGGTAGGATACTCTTAGATGGAGTCGATATAAGGGATATAAGGATAGAGAGCTTAAGGAGACAGATAGGTATAGTAAGCCAGGATCCGAGGTTATTCAACGATTCCATATTTAACAATATACGCTACGGTAAGCCTGATGCTACACCAGAAGAGGTTATGGCTGCGGCTAAGATAGCTTTAGCACACGACTTCATACTAGAGAAACCTCTACGATATGATACGCCGTGCGGTGAGGGGGGAGGCATGCTATCTGGGGGTGAACGTCAGAGGATAGCTATAGCTAGAACAGTGATATCTGATCCTAAGATACTTATATTAGATGAAGCTACTAGTAGTGTGGATACCATAACCGAGGATGGGATAAAGAAGGCGTTAGATAATATAGCTAGGGGTAGGACTACGATTATAATAGCTCATAGACTTAGCACAGTTAAGGATGTAGATAAACTGATAGTTCTCGATAAGGGTGAGATAGTCGAGATAGGTACTCATGAAGAACTGCTCGCGAAAAACGGGTTATATGCTAAACTCTGGAATACGCAATTCCAGGAGAAACCTATCGAAACCCCGGTGAACCCGTAGATGAGCAGTATTAAGGATTATGCTAGGATAGCCTTCCGTATAGTAGACCCGGATAGGATAGAGATAGAATACGATAAGGAGAAGGATTTGCTAACCATATATATTGATGGAGAACGGTATGATGATGTAGAACCTATTAAACCGTTTCCTTTATCAAACCCATACTATGTTCTATTTAGATCCTCTATAACTCATGAAGATATATGCGTAGTTAGAGATATGCGTAAGCTTAAGGAGGATCAGAGAAGGCTATTAGAACGTATACTCGATAGAAGATATTTCGTACCCTCGATTATACGTGTATACGATATAACGTATACAGGCGAATACTATATATGCAGGGTTAATACTGATAAAGGTGATAGAACGTTCAAGATAATAGGTAGGAGAAACGTGTATAGAATCGATAATAAGATAGTCATAGTTGATATCGATGAGAATATCTATCTGATAGAAGATTACGAGAAGATGGATAGAAAGTCTAAGGAGGAGCTTATGAAGATAATATAGGTTAGGTGTATAACCGATGGGGTATGGAAGACTGTTTAGGTTAGCATGCGTAGGCGGCACATTCGAAACAATACATGCAGGACATAAAAGACTACTCGATGAAGCCTTCAAACAATCTGACCACGTCCTCATAGGGTTAACTTCAGATGAGCTCGCTTCGAAGCTTAATAAACCCTACAATGTTTCACCGTACAGGTGTAGGGAGGAGAAGCTTAGAGCATACCTAGATTCCATGTATAAGAAGCGTTATAGTATAGTTAAACTCGATGATGTATACGGTGTAGCCGCCGATATGGCGGAGCTTGAAGCTATATTCGTAACGGAGGAGACTAGACCTAGAGCTGAAGAGATAAATAGTATAAGAGCTTCTAAGGGGTTAAAGCCTTTAAGTATAGTTATCGTACCATTCGTCCTAGCTGATGATGGAGAACCTATATCATCGAGGAGGGTAAAGATGGGTGAGATAGATTCTGAAGGTAGAATACTACATAGGTGATATAATATGGAGTCTAGCAAGGTGTACGACGTTGTGATAGTAGGTGCCGGAACTGGAGGGTGTTCTACAGCGCTATTTACAGCTAAGAATGGATTAAAGGTATGTATATTAGATGTTAAGAAGGAGGAGGATATAGGTAGGAAGGTATGCGGTGATGCTATCGGTAGACACCACTTCGATAACTTAAGCTTACCTTATCCCTGGGATGCTATAATAAACGAAGTTAAAGGTATGAAGATATACTCTCCTAGTAGGTCCACGGTGTTCGAGATAGTAGGAGAGGGTGTATCAGGCTTCATGTTGAAGCGCTACGAATTTGGCCAGATCCTACTTAAAGAGGCTTTAAGAAGGGGTGTAGAGCTATACGATTCGACTAGAGTCCTTAAACCGATAATCGATGGTAGAAGGGTTGTAGGGGTTACAGCGAAGCATATGGATAGTAGTATAGAATTTAGGGGGAGGGTTATCGTAGATGCAAGCGGAGCTACGGCAGTATTGAGAAGATGCCTACCTGAAGGCTTCCTACCGGAGAGGGATGTTAAACCCGAGGATATTCAAGCTACCTA